>Ga0115011_10000138_pt1 | contig 68274 bp, 48 predicted proteins | sample TroAtlMetagenome_2_FD_88705 | JGI IMG/M metagenome (GOLD analysis project Ga0115011, IMG submission 88705) | Marine eukaryotic phytoplankton communities from Atlantic Ocean - Tropical Atlantic ANT8 Metagenome | ecosystem: Environmental > Aquatic > Marine > Oceanic | place: Tropical Atlantic... | reverse complement strand
CCACCGGGACAAACAACAACCGTCGTACCTGTATTGTTCTTCTTTGCCGGATAAAACTGGAGTGTCGGAACGGTAACATTGGAAATTCTCAATACCTGCTTTTGCCCCGGTTTGCTTGGAGTGGCTGTTTCTGCACCAAGATCACCTTTTTCTCCTGGGGCCCCATCTGGCCAAACCTTCATTGGCTTCTCAGTAGCCACAGCTGCTGTACAGAACATCAATAAAACTAAAAACAATAGATTCCGAAGATGCATATAACTTTCTTTCATATCAATACTGGCTGATGTGATGAGATAAACTTTGCTTTTCTCATGCGAGGCAAGTAGATTTTCCAAGCAATGAGTGTTTGTAACAGGGATATTATAAGAGGGTAACAAAGTTGTTTCATCTATATTAGTACTGATTCATCGGAACACTCATGATTATCAATTTCGTAATGATCCTTGGAAAAGTCCTTCGCAAGTTCACCCACAGGTTGATCAAGAAGTACTATCCCAAAGTGCAAATCACGGGCGCTGAACAAATTCCATCCGATGGGCCCATCCTTTTTTGTGCTAATCATCCGAATTCCTTAATTGATCCCGTACTCATTGGGATTACCGCAAAGCGCCCTGTCAGTTTCATGGCCAAGGCACCATTATTTAAGACCCCTATTCTGGGCTCTATCATGCATGCCCTGGGAATGGTTCCCGCCTATCGTGGGCGTGATGACTCTAGCCAGATAAAGAAAAACCAAAAAAGTCTCGACCGCGTAATTAAAGGGCTGATGTCGGGAAGAGCCATGGGGATTTTCCCGGAAGGTGTCTCATCAGACTTACGACAACTGGGGCTAGTAAGAGGCGGAGCTTCGCGAATCGCTCTGGGTGCCTTTGAGGGTGGTGTCGAAAAACTCGTTATTGTCCCACTCGGGATTAACTACGAACGCAAAGAAAGATTGGGAAGTAAAGTCTGGATCAATGTCGGTGAACCGATCCTCATAAAAGAATTCACAAAAGAGCATCGATCCAACGAAGAAAAGGCGATTACAGATGACAAAGTTCTACGTCGAAAACTGACACAACAAATCGAAGCGAATCTCAAGGCAGTCATTGTCCATCTGGATAACGCTGAATGGGATCCACTGCTTGATGATTTGGAAACTCTGGTGGAACACTCTCGTCACAAAGCATCCATCAAAGTGCCAAAACTGATGCGACGTAAACGTATCGCCGATGCGCTGAATTATTTCTATCGGGAAGAAGCAGAAGCTGGCACTGAAGTGGTTTCCCAAATTCAAAATTACCATCATAAAGTAAGGGCTGCAGGACTGATCATCGACGATCCAATTCTGCAGCGTAGTACGCTAAAGACTACCTTTACAATTCTCTGGAAATTAATGCACCTGGTCATCTGGTTCATCCCGGCGCTTCTGGGTACGCTCGGAAATATTGTACCCTTTGTGATCACAAGAGCCATTGCCAGCAAAGTGCAGCAGGAAGGCCTGAAGACAACTGCGTTGGCTCGTATCGGAGTTGGCCTACCCATCTATTTGCTGTGGTATGCTTTGATCGCCTATACGGTTTGGATGGAGACTGCGCAACCAGTTCTGATCACCGTTACAAACTTTCTACTGCTATTGTCGGGAACAATTTCATTAAAGTACTGGCCATACTGTGTGAAAACAATGGTCCATCTAGGGCATCAATTAAGAGCCTGCTTGAAAAAAGGTATGCTGAAAAAGCTTCGGGCGGAACTGATGGAGATTAGGGAAACGCTCGTTCAATATGCAGAACGTTACGCCGAGTTAGTTCCCCGGCCAAACCCGCCATCGATTAGACCGATGATAATGCTTTTTGCTTCCACCCTCAGTTCTCTCACCTTGCTTTCAGTTGCTTTTATCTTCTATCTGCTGTTAAACATTACTCTTCATCCCGAAATCAATCGCGAGCTAGACGTCCTTCGTGGGATCCCCGTTGAATTAAACGAAGAAAATATTACTAAGGCCGAAGAAACCGTCATCCGAATCAATGACGAAGCAAAAAGGACTCATGAAACAAGTGTGGAGTTACTAACCCAATACAATGCCGGTGACTTCAGATTAGAAAATCAAAACAGCCGCCACGAAGTCAGTGCCCTACTGCATAACTTTTATCAGGCCCGTGACGAACTGCTCAAAATCGGTATCGTTTATACCCCCGATAGCTCCAAGCAGGAGCATCGCTCTCCCGAAATATCTCAAAACAGATTAATCCAATTATCAACGGCCGCTATGTTACTGCGGCATCAGATGTCATTGCAATTTGCAACAACCTATCTCAATGATAAGGAGCTCGCTAAGTATCTTAATCAGCCTGATGATACTTACGGTATTCCTGAAGGGCTCATTCGTCAGGTCAATGAAGAACTCAATGCCAGACGTTATACAGAACTGATCGCCAAAATGTTGGGAGACCACTCTCAAGAAAACGGCCAGCCTGTAGCTAATAAATCAACACATTCAGAAGGATTACGCTCTATCATTGATCGGGCTAGTGAGGTTATTAAAAAGATTGATTCGGAAGATTCCGATCCACTACATGGAAAGGTTCACTCGGCCATTAGCACCGCGATGAGAAAGGGTGTGAATACCTATCTTCAGCTTCAACAAATTGTGGCGACTGAAATCGGAGATTTTCGTATTAAAAACACGCAAGACATTAAAGAACATCACATCTCTGAAGAGAAAGTTAAGGGATTTCATAACGAATTAAAACCTGGAGATATCCTCATTGAACGACGGGATTGGTATTCTTCCAATGCATTTCTTCCTGGTTACTGGCCTCACGGCGCACTTTACGTAGGCACACCTGGAGATTGGGAAAAAGAGGGCATCCTAGATGAGGTTATCAAAGAACTGGAAATACTAGTCGAACTTGAAGCCAGCAATGAAACCGACGCCACTCAGGCTGAAGAGGATGGTAAGACCCATGTTCAAAAAATGCGGGAACTCATCAGGAAACTTAATAAAGGGGAGACCAAGAAACTAAACGAAAAGCAGGTTATCGAAGCCGTCAGTGAGGGCGTCATTCACAACACCATAGAGCATAGCGTTGGCGGGGCTTCCTCTGTCTTCGCCCTTCGCCCCAAAGATCTCATGCCTGGAGAACGAGAAAAAGCTATCGCTCAGGCTTTCTTCTATATCGGACGTCCCTATGACTTCGATTTCGATTTTGATACTCCAAACACCCTCGTCTGTACTGAAGTTGTCTACCGGAGCTATGGTGGAAACAGTGACGAGGCAACGCTTAAATTCCCCCTCGTGACTCTCATGGGAAGGCGAACCTTACCTGCCCATCAACTCGCGAGGCAATTCGTCGAAGAGGTTGAGGCTGGCCGGTCACAATACGAACTGGTTGCCTGGTTGGACCACGATCGTATTAATCAAACGGCTGATCTTTTAAAATACAATGGGGACCATTCCGGTGAGAAGTTTGAACGATTCAAAGACACGCTCACACGATCAAGTATCACCTTCGTCATGGAATACAAAAAACATGGTCTTTCTGCCCTCGTCAGCAATCAAGTTCTCTACTTGTTCTATCTTTCGGTCATCACTGCTTTTTGCTATGCCATTGCAAAATTTGTATTCTTTCTTCGTCTAACTTCAGAATCACCGATGCCGACTCATCCTCCATACATTACTGAAACATCTTAATCTCATGGACTATTCCAACCTGCGTGTCGATGGACACACTCACATTTTCTGCTGGGGGGAAAATCCTAAAGAGGGATTTCTCTCGCGAAGCACTCAGAAATCTATCATTTCAAAACTTCTGCTACGGCTATCCGGCATTAAAAAAGAACGTGGAGATACAATCTCTGAAAAGATCTACAACCGACTATTCAAAGATCTGGAGTCCACTGAATTAGATTACATCGTGTTGTTCGCTCAGGATGCCATCTATAAAGGTGGAGCGGATATCGACTATGAACGAACTCATTTTTATGTCTCCAACGACTACGTATTGGAGCTAGCAAAACGCTCCGATAAAATTATCCCCTGCACAAGCATCAATCCGATGCGAAATGACTCTATCCAGGAGCTCGATCGAGTACGTGCTGCCGGTTGTAAGTTGGTAAAGATTCATACCGCCATTCAGGGTGTGAGTCCTGATCTACCTGAATTTGAAGAGTTTTACCGGCATGCGGCAGAAATCGGAATCACACTAATATTCCACACGGGATATGAACACTCTTGCCAAGTTGTTTCCCAAAAGTTTACCGACCCTAAAAAGCTATCCCGAGCATTAGATCAGGGAGGGAATATTATTGCCGCGCACTGTGGGACATGTGCATTCTGGGACAAGGAAGATTACTATCCACACTTTATCGAAATGATGCATCAGTACGATAATCTCTATGGTGATACCGCCGTGATGGCTGGTTTTGTACGGCTCAAGGCATGTGGCAAACTGGCAGCGGAACCTAAGTCGGTCACCAGTCGCATCATTCACGGAAGTGATTATCCGATTCCACCAAGTCGCATTCCTCATCGTAAACACGTGGGGCTGTTTCCTAAATATCGTAAGAACTTGCTCGACTTAGACTTAAACATCAAGCGAGCTTACAACTACGGGCCTCGCTACGAAAATCTAATCCTAGAGCTGATTGACTTTCAAGCATAAAAAAGGCCCCGCAGAATACTGCAGGGCCTTGTAGCAATCTTCACTAAGTCAAAATCAATGACTAAATAGCCTCGTCTCCCATTTCACCGGTACGAATACGGATCGATTCAGTGATATCCGAAACAAATATCTTGCCATCCCCAACGTTGCCTGTTTGAGCAGCTTGCAGAACCGCATCTATCGCTTCCTGAAGTTTCTCATCGGCCAGAATGATCTCCAGTTTTGCTTTGGGGACAAAGTCGACGGCATACTCAGTACCCCGATACATCTCTGTGTGCCCCTTCTGTCGACCGAATCCCCGTACCTCGACAACCGTCATCCCTTCGATACCAGCCTCTACAAGTGCCGATTTGACATCGTCCAGTTTGTGAGTACGGATAATAGCTTCCACTTTCTTCATGTTCGCTCTCCTGTATTTGAAAAGCAGAAATTGTTCGGCAGACAATTCTGCCGAACATCCTCTGATAATTATTCGCTTCAAGTCGGCTTAAAGCCAGATATAACCTTCTTCACCGTGTTCACTAAGGTCCAGTCCGCGAGTTTCCGCATCTTCGTCAACTCGTAAGCCCATCGTCTTCTCCAACAATTTCAAGATGATTAGTGAGATCACGGCTGCATAAACAACCGTCACGATAACGCTAACTAACTGGCCAACAATCGCGTCTAAATTACCGTCAATAGCACCAAGAGCCTCAGTCGCGCCCGTTACCTGCTGGGTGGCAAACACGCCTGTCAGAATAGCACCGACCGTACCACCAATCCCGTGGACACCAAAAGCATCTAAGGAATCATCGTAACCAAGTTTGGATTTCATAGCCGTAACAGCGAAGAAACATATCACACCGGCGATGAATCCCATTAGAATTGCCGGCATTGGCTGGACAAATCCGGCAGCTGGCGTGATACAAACCAAGCCAGCGACAGCACCAGAAGCAGCACCCAACGCCGTCGGTTTTTTATGCACCGCCCATTCGAATAGGGTCCAGCCAACAACACCAGCTGCTGCTGAAAGATGAGTGACTGCAAATGCCATCGTAGCCCCATCGTTGGAAGCCACCGCACTACCAGCATTAAACCCAAACCAACCAACCCAGAGCATCGCCGCACCAAGGACCGTATAAGTCAGGTTGTGCGGAGGCATGGGCTCGGAACCAAATCCCATTCGTTTGCCGATCAGGATACAAGCAACTAAGGCGGAGACACCGGAACTAATATGAACCACATTTCCACCGGCAAAATCCAAACCACCGCCGGCCCATGCTCCATCTACACCGTGCGCGATGATTCCTCCATCCCAAACCCAATGACAAATCGGACAGTAAACCAACAGTCCCCATAAGACTGAAAAAACGGCCATCGTACTAAACTTCATGCGTTCAGCGAACGCACCACAAATCAACGCTGGCGTGATAATAAAGAACATACCCTGGAAAATAGCAAACGTCAGATCCGATACGTCCAACCCCAATTCGTAGCTAAGTGCTCCGCCCTGCATCGTCAGACCTTCCATAAACAGGAACTCACCATTACCAATAAATTTGTTTTCCATGCCGTCGCCACCAAATGCCAGACTAAATCCGCACACTGCCCAAACAACACTCATCAAACCCATCAGGAACAAACACTGCATCAAAACCGAAACGACATTCTTTTTACGAACTAAACCGCCATAGAAAAGAGCCAAACCCGGAGCGGTCATAAAAAGAACCAGTGCGCAGCAGACCAACATCCAGCCGTTATGACCTGCATTAGCAGCCGCTGCGACAGACTGCTTTAGATCCAATATCTGCTGTGCTTCGTGATCCAGTTCTTCAGGACTCTGATCTTCTACCTCATAAGCCTCTTCAGTCGAGACATTTTCCGACTCTCCTTCAGCGAGTTCCAAAGTTTGCTCACCTTCAGGCACGGCGTCCTGAGACCAACTTGTTAGTGGTAAACCCACCAAGAACATGACGCATAAAAATACATACCCATACTTCAAATAAGACATCACAAGTGTTCCTCAAATATCAATAAACAACTAATGAGTAATTAGCTACACAATTCACTATCTTGCAGTAATAGATTTACCCCGACTGCGATCAGGGCCGCCTTGTAGATAAATCAATTGTCATCACTGAACGATGTGGGGACGATTTATCTGCCTGCTATTGTATCAAACTTGGCGGAACAGAGAGGACGGAAGAATCGCTACCTTTAAAGAATTGTGCGATCGTTACTACGCTTGTCTTTGACAACACCGCCGCTATGAAGGACACCGGCAATGGCTCGGTCACGCCAGGGTCCCGGTGCGTCATAGAATGAACCATCGAATACGATCTCATTCACCATAACCGTTGCCTTATGTAATGGTAACTTGTTGACAATCGCCCCATCTGGCCGGACAACAAAGCTTCCCCATCTGGATGGATAAGCCGTGCTGTTATTTGCCGAAATCCAGAAATGATTCTCCGCGGCGCGACAAGCCATTGTCGATGGAACAATTGTTTTCCAGATATTGTATTCCTGATCTTCAACAACGGTTGTTCGAGCATTATGAAAAGACTGCAACAACAACTGAACTCCAGCTTGTTTTAGTTCGCGGTACAACTCCGGAAATCGATAGTCGTAACAGATCAAGACACCACATTTCAACCCATCCACTTTAAAAGTGGTCATGTGATTTCCGGGCGAATAATGGATCAAATCCAATGTCGGATTTTTCCCATCGATCCCCGTACAAAACCGCTTGTCATATCTCTCGACAATGGCGCCCTGATCATCAATAACATAAATGCAATTGTGGGGCTTATGCTTTCCTGACAGTTGATGTGTAGAGCCCAACACGACCCACACACCCAAATTCTTTGCCCCTTGCATAATGTCACGCGTAGCCGATTTCAGCTGGTCCCAATTCAATGATTGGATCGAATCGAACTCAACGCCGGCATAACCGCTTAAAGCACACTCAGAAAAGTGAATAACACGTGCGCCAAGTTCAGCAGCGCGTTGCATTTGTCGAAGAACATAATTCCTGTTGCTGGCAATATCTGCCTCGACTGGAAACTGACAGGTAGCTACAGAAAGACCTGCCGGCTTAGCGGCAGGCCTCTTCTTGATTTCAGTCTTTTGCCTGGATGCCATTTACCAGCTTTCCTTTAGCGAATACTAAGGGCGTGCAAATTTGTAAATACATCGTCCACTGGCTGCCCCGACGGTGTAATAGATTTCACCATCCTCACCCAAACCAAAAGCCATCACGGGAGTTCCCGATGACTTGATTTCTATATTTGATATCACGTGCTCTTTCTTCACATCGTATTTCAATGCCCAGATACGACCGGAGATGTAATCCGCATAGAGGTAAGCTCCCCGTAATTCAGGAAACTCTTTGCCACGGTATACATATCCCCCAGTGATCGATTTACCAATTTGGTGATCGTATTCAAAAATCGGATCGGTCACTTCCAATTTTGGATCCACCGGAGCGTTTCCAAACTGATAGCTTCCTTCCCGAGCACTCCAGCCATAGTTTGCACCCTTCTTAAGAATATTAATTTCTTCCCATTGATCCTGACCAACATCACCAATCCAGATCGTACCGGTCTTTGGATCGTTAGCAATACGCCATGGATTACGGATTCCATACGCATAAATCTCTGGTTGGGCACCTTCCATCTCTACAAATGGGTTGTCCTTCGGAATGCTGTAAGGCCGTGTTTCTGTGGAATGATCTACATCAATTCTAAGAATCGATCCCATCCAGGAACTTAAATCCTGCCCCTGACCTGTCGGATCGTTTCGACCACCACCGTCGCCCATACCGATATATAACAAACCATCGTTACCGAAAGTCATAGGTCCGCCATTATGGTTTGAAAACGGCTGAGGAATCGTCATGATGATCTTCTCACCGGAAGCTTTACCAACGCCTGATTTCAGATCGACCGTAAAGCGAGAAAGATAAGAAACGCGACCATCTTTGAGATTGGATTTATTTGACGAATAATAAACAAAGATTTGCCCGTTGTTCTCATAGTCGGGATGAATCGCCATCCCCAACGCACCTTCTTCATTCACATTACCAGCGGCATCATGAGCTTGCACTCGGTCTTGAAAATCAACGACAACCTTCGCTTCCTTTTCTTTACCTGTCGCGTCAATCGAGTAAATACGGCCCCGTTGATCCAAAGCAAACAATCGATTCGAGCCATCACCAGGATGAACTAATTCAACAGGTCGCATGACCTGAATCTTGCCATCCTCATCGACACCTTCAAAGTCTTCCCAGGTCATACCTGGAAATGCTTCCACGGCATTCAAAGTAATCTCTTTGTCTGAAATCGATGGCGTTTCACCATCTTTAATTTCGCGAATCTTGATATTTCGGTAAGAAACGAGATTGCCGTGATCCTGCAGGCAGATATGCCCCTCACCCATTTTCCCAAAGTTCGGATATTTCGAAAACTTACTCTTAGCAACTAAACCATTCCACTCAGGACTACCAACCTTGAAGTAATAATAGTGCACACCATTAACCTGTACTTCACAGTTCTTAGGACCAATACGTAGATAAACTAAGTTCCACTGTCCGGGAGGACGAGTGGCATCGTCCATCTCCTTCCCCTTGAACCCAACCTGTTCTTCGAACATCGTCGCCCATGCCGGCTTCTTGGGCTTGTATAGCTGATATAACCAACCCGACTTTTGCGGATCATGCCCATCAACATTGTCCTGCACCTGAATTTCGGGACCCGTCTGCCAGGGAGCGTTATACTCTTCGGTCACATGAAACATAATTCCACTGTTACCGCCTTTGGAGATGTTGTATTCCAAGAACAACTCGAAGTGCTTGTATTTACCGGTTGTGATGATATCACCCGCACCGCCGCCTGCGCGTATCAAGGCACCATCCTTGATTTGCCAACCGTCGCTAACACCTTCTTTCTTGTAATTCCGCCAGCCGTCGGTGGATTGACCGTCAAACAGTACTTTCCAACCACTTCGTTTCTCCGCCTCCGTTAATCCATTAAGTGGGACTTCCGCGGTTACTGTATCCACAATAAAAGAAGTCAGCATGAACGCACTAACAACAGTCACAACTTTTAACGATTTCATAGATCTGATTCTCTAATTAAAAATGAGCCAATATCCTGTTGCCCGATTCTATCACACAAATCGGGCCGATTGGTTATTCACCAGCAACGGCAGCAAACACTTCCTGAGGATGTGCTCCGGCGTCCGTAATCTTGCTCCAGTGTCTCAGTACCACACCTTCACCATCAATCAAAACTGCTGATCGAATAACTCCCATCGTCTTCTTACCAAAACGCACTCTTTCTCCCCAGGCGTCGTAATCTGTTAACATCACTTTCTCTTCATCACAGAGTAATCTGAACGGAAGATCATATTTACAGATGAAATCATTGTGAGATTCAGCACCGTCCGGGCTGACACCAATCACAACAGTATTCAACGCTTCAAACTGTGGATTCAAATCACGGAACCCTTGAGCTTGCTTCGTTCATCCGGGTGTATCGTCTTTGGGATAGAAGTACAAGACAATATTTTTGCCCTGCAGATCATCCAGTGAAACTTGATTCCCGTCCTTATCAGGCAAACTAAATCCCGGAGCTACCTGACCAACTGTGACTGCCATTTAAATTCCCTCGTTTCTTTTTTCTGAACTGAATATTATCATTTTATAGTTTTTCAGAGAGGATCCCAGCCGATTCCAAATAAGCAATCACCTGGTCCGCTAAAACATCAGGAGTTTGCTCAGCTGACTTAAGGTGAACCTCAGGATTCTCTGGAGATTCATAAGGATCATCAATACCTGTCATTCCTTTGATCTCACCTGCACGAGCTTTTTCATAGAGACCTTTTGGATCGCGGGATTCACAAACTTCCAACGGTGCATCAACGAAAACTTCGACAAAATCACCGTCGCGGGATGCTTCAATCCGTTCACGTACATTAGTTCGATCTTCACGGTAAGGGCTAACGAAAGCAACGAGCGTCACCAGACCCGCTGCAGCAAACAACTCGGTGACCGCACCCACCCGACGGATATTCTCTTTACGGTCTTCTGCTGAAAATCCGAGGCCGAATCGTTGAGCATACACTTCACCCAACGGCGCCAATAACTGTGGACTGGCATTTAAGCCATGTCGCACATTGTCTCCATCTAAAATAAAGGTATGGACACCGCGGGCATGCAGTTTTTGATCAACCAGATTAGCTACAGTACTCTTGCCGCAACCACTCAACCCCGTAAACCAAACGACGCATCCTCGATGGCCGTTTAAGCTCTCACGGTTTTCACGTGTAATCGCATGGTCATGCCAGGTAATATGTGTTTCTTCCATCTCTTTTACTCCGCCGCAATACCGGCTAATTGGCACATCTGAGCGTTGACGACTGGTTGTGGACAACTCCAAACCATAAAAAACAGTGCTTCACGACACCATCGACCGACAGGATGCCCGGTAACAAACCCCATACCTTTGGCAGCGGAAAGTGCTGCCTGAGTAGATCGGAGGACCAAACTATTGCAATGCTGACGTAAGTCCTCGGTTCCACAGGTTTCATTGCCTGCTGCAGAATGTAGTAAGATCTCCCTCAATGCCTCACATTCTTCTTTCAGTGCTTCCGCGGGCGGCAATAACTCCGGTCGTTTTTCACCTTCACTAAAAATGAAATCAATCGCGGCGCCTGCCAAACCAATCGCTAAAGTTGACGTTTGCAATCCGCCAGTGCGAGCTCCAATCCCTTGAGACATCACGTTTTCGACAGGCCCTGCCAATAACCACTTGCGATCAACCTGAACATTCACCAACGAAATTTTACCTGTATGGCTTCCTGACAAGGCGACCAAGTTGGCCGGGGCCTCAGCATGCACTCCGGAAACATCGGTAGGTACCACCGTCAATATCTGACGACCATCCTCCAGTTGCGCTCCAACAACAATCGTATCCGCATGAACTCCGCCCGTTACCCAGGGGCTGAATCCGTTGAGCAGAAATCCTGTCTCCGTCTCTTCAGCTCTTAAGACTGCCTGCGTTAAGTGACGACGGCTTGTGGTAAGGTGAGAAATCCCTACCGTCGAAAAGCGACTTCCATCCAACAATGCCGGAATCAACGCGTCGCGAGCGAAATCGTTTCCACTCAAAGCAATTCGTCGACAAGCCCCCGTGCGTTGAGTGATAACAAAGGTTGTCGTTTGACAGGCAGCGCTCAGAGCCAGATAGCCAAGCGTCAACTCATAATCGCTCCAGCCCAGACCACCGTATTCAGGTTCCAGAAACCAACGGAACACTCCGTATCGAGCACACAGTTCCAGCTGTTTCTGAGGCCATGGATAAACTCCATTTCCATCCTGAAAATCCAGACCGGCAGACAGTTCATGCAACTGTTTACACAGTTCGCTTAAAGCAGGATCTTCAGGAGATCGAATTTCCAATGGCTCGTTGTTGTCTGGCATCATGCCATTATAGAATGGGGGTGCTTCTCTTGCGATAGGCTGATTTATAGACGTAATCGCTTAAAGATTCGTTCCGGAATACTTCGAATAACCAACATGATGTAACGCCAAAACCATCTGGAGTAGATGACGCCTTTACGTTTTTTTATCCCGCGAACAATGTCTCGAGCCACCTGTTTAGGTGTCGCTACCAATGGACTCTTGGGATCCACTATCCCCACTGTCATGGCGGTAGCCACAAACCCCGGCTTGACAGTCATCACATGCACGCCACTATGTTGACCTCGATTCCTGAGACCCTGTAGATAAAGAGAGAGCCCGCCTTTGGCGGCACCGTAAAGATAATTACTTTGCCGACCTCGGTCTCCAGCCACCGAGGAAATTACCGCGAGGAAGCCCTCCCGCTGATCTTCCAGACGCTCCATTAATGGTTCAAGCACTGAGACACAGGAAGTGAAATTAATATCCAGTGTCTTACGAGCAAGATCCCATTCACGTTGCGCCTGAACCTGATCGGGAAGGAAACCATGACAAATCACTGCTCCGGCTATCTTCTCCGTTTTTTCAAAGCATTCGCTGATGAAGGTTGCGTGGTCATTCGAGTTAAGTGCTTCAAACATGAGTGTCGAAACATCGCATTCACATCGAATGACGATATCCTGAGCAATCGCCTCTAACTCAGTCCTATCCCGACCAGCCAGAATTAAATTATATTGGCCGGCCAATTCCATGGCCGTCGCACGAGCAATATCGGAAGTGGCTCCGACTACAATCACCGTTTCTGCATGCTTACTCATCGGCTTCAACCAATTCCACTATCTTTCCTAGTTCCTGTACCAACAACTCTTGACTGCCTGAGGGCTCCATGGCAACAGACAAGGCCCACAAAGGCACGCTGCCTAATCGATCTACTTGTATTTTTACCAAATCCTTCATCGTGCAAATGATAGCTTCGGCTGAGACTTCCTGTGTTCTGGCAATAATCTTCTCAATATCATTGCGATTAAAATGATGATGATCTTCAAACTCCATGTGAGCCGCTAACTCCAACCCTTGTTCCTCAAGCAAATCCGCGAAGGCCAATGGATTTCCGATCCCGGAAAAAGCCAGCACTGTTTTACCCACCAAGCCACTAAGGCCGAGGGTTTCCCCCGAGTAATTCTCAAAGCCTTCCACGTGATGAGCAAACTCAACAACAGCTACTTCCGGATTATATTTTTCAACGGTTTGTCGAATTAATTGGAGGTCGATTGGTGTCACTTGGTCGACGCGAGTGACAATCACTAGTCCTGCGCGCTTTAAAGACGACAAGGGTTCGCGTAACAGGCCGGCAGGTAACAGACGTCGATAGCCAAACGGACAGGTAGCATCTATCAAAACAATGTCCAGATCCCTAGCAAGAAATCGATGTTGGAAGCCATCATCCAGAAGTAAGGTTTGAGCAGCGAATTCTTCAATCGCAACCGCGGCAGATTCAACGCGACTGGGATTCTGAAGATGCGGCACATCAGGCAGACGGCGTTCTAATTCCAGTGCTTCGTCATTCTTGCTTCCCTGCTCGGCCTTATAGCCACGACTCAGCAACGTCACGCGAACTCCGCAGTCTCGCAGCCATCGTGCAATGTATTGCACCATCGGTGTCTTACCGGTTCCGCCCGTCGTTAAATTGCCAATGCTAATAACAGGCACACGAACGCGGGTAACCGACTGTCCATTTTCAAAACGGCAATTGCGCCAAATCACGATCAGTCGATAGGGCACTGACAACAGCCACAACAACAAAAGAGGGAGCCAAATCAGCGGAGATTTAGTCGTCCGATTTATAATTTTGAAATAGGCGGCCAGCATCGTGATTACCCGGATAACTTAGAGTTGAGCTCCCACAGTCCACGGCACGAACTCTTCATCACCGATACCGTGGATTTCACTCTTGGTTTTCTTACCACTGGCAACTTCGATAATCTCTTCGTAGATATCCCGTCCCAGTTCCTGCACAGTCCTTCCAGTCAGCACCGTACCGGCATTAATATCCATGTCCTCGATCATGCGCTCATACATTGGAGTATTGGTGGCGACTTTAATAGATGGAGTAGGTTTACATCCGAAACAACTGCCGCGTCCGGTCGTAAAAACAACAATATTTGCACCGCCCGCAACCATTCCAGTCACACTTGGAGGGTCGAAGCCTGGTGTATCCATTAATACAAACCCACGCTTATCGACCGGTTCGGCATATTCGTATACAGCCTCCAAAATGGTAGAGCCCCCTTTGGCCACAGCCCCTAATGACTTTTCAGCAATGGTCGTTAGACCACCTTCTTTATTGCCTGCTGATGGGTTGTTATTGATCGACTCACCCCAGATATCTGCATACCATTCCCACCAACGAATTCGTTCCAGAAGTTTGTCCGCAACTTCGACGGAACGTGAGCGCGCGGTAAGCAAATGCTCAGCTCCATATACCTCTGGCATCTCAGACAACATGGCGGTACCACCGCTGGCAACCAGCAAGTCGCTGGCAACACCCACGGCTGGATTAGCTGTCACTCCGGAATTTCCATCCGATCCACCGCACTCCAGGCCGACAACTAATTCACTTACAGGAATTGGTTCACGTTTTACATCGTTGGCTGCTGGAAGTAACTTCGCGATCTGTTGAATACCAAGTTCCACGGTTGCCATCGTGCCACCATGATCCTGCATACTCAGAACTGGTGGTAATTTTGGTCCGCCAGAGGTTGTCACGCCGTCAATCTGTACCAGACGTTGGCTTTCAACCAGATAGCCAATCGTGTTTTGTTCGCAACCAAGTCCAACGATGAGGTAACCACCAATATTTGGATGACGAGCAATCCCGCCCAACACACGATTCAACATCTCGTGCTTGAGCCCTCCGAATTCCATCCCACACCCCTCACCATGAGCAAATGGAACAATACCATCAACATTGGGATAGTCTTTAAGAATATTCCGGTCAAAATGCCGGGCGATATATTTAGCCACCGAGGCTGAACAGTTTACTGACGAGAGCACACCGATATAATTTCGCGTTCCGGCAGTATCATTGGGTCGCTTATAGCCCATAAAAGTCCGATCCGTAATCGGCGATAAAGGCTCCGGATGATTCGTCGCTTTTTCATATTCTGTTTCCGGAGCGACATGTTTTACGTTATGGACATGAACCCATTCGCCCGGAGTCACGCGGTGCGTTGCGAGACCAATCGGCTGACCGTATTTATAAACAGGTGTTTCAGATTCAATCTCACGAATCGCAATTTTATGCCCTATCCTGATATCCTCCTGAAGCTCGAACTGCTGGCCTTCAACCTCTAAGTTCGTCCCTTTTGGAAGATTTCTAGTAGCGACACAGATGTTGTCGTTTCCGTCGAGATAAATAAAATCTACTTTTTCTGACACGGCGAATTACCTAAAGGTTACGGCGATTGAAATGAAATCGCATTGAGGAGTCTTTAAGCACCGATTTCCAGAGGCTTGTCGAGCCTCGGCGAAGGCATTTTTCCACCAATCGAAGCTCTGATTAACACAATTGGCTCGGAGAATTACCCGTATTGAAACCGATAAATATAAGGTAGTGCTTATCCACCATTCTACTGTAGACTCTTTGCGAGTTCAGGGTAATAGCACTACTCGTAGCAGTTGCCCCCGTATAATTTGCTTCTTGTGTCCATGAACTTTAAAAATCAATGGAACTTTGACGCAAAACAGACGTCTATAATAAGCAGAAGTACTTTATAAGTTTTAGCGGACAGTATCATGGCCACGGGCTCTTTATCACAGCACGATATTACTACTTCGGAAGAAGCAGTCCAAATTGCTGAATTGCTCCGGACAAACTGCCGACAATGGAAGCTACTCGACCTATTACTTATGTTCTGTCAAACAGCACTCGTTGGTTTGGCACTTCTCTTTTCCTCCTTTGTTATCGATCATTGGGCGTATTTAATTGTGCAGGGTGGCTCGCTCGGTTCTGTGGGACGATGGTTCTACTTCCTCAGCCTGTTTGTCATTTATCCGCCGGTTAGTCTTTACCTAATCTCTCGATCTCTGAAGGGGCGCATCAATCCACTCTTCGTGGCACAACAGATTGAAGAGCTCTCGCCAGAAATCAAAAACAGTATTTCAAACTTCTGGCAAATAAAATCGGAGAATCATATCCATCCTTCGATTGCGAAATCGATGGCTCAGCGCGCTTATCTGGACCTGAACGACGGTCGTACAGACGATGGCGTTGATACGACTAAAACATCGTTGTGGGGATATTCAAGTCTGGGGTTTCTGGCAATCACCGCGATCTACTTTGCCGTCATGCCGAACCCGTCGATACAAACAATGCACCGCATCTTCATTCCCTGGGATAGTGTGCAACGTCCTTCTGAAATTTTGATTGAATCAGTCCAGCCGGGAACAGCTACTATCACTTACGGCTCCACGCTTCAAGTCACGGCAGTGATCAGTGGTGCTGACAATGACACGCCTGTCTATTTAGTCACCGACTCGACAGACGGGAGTACCGGGGAGCAAAGACAAATAATGGAGTTAGAGAACAATCAGTATCAATTGCTTCTGAATCAAGAACCGCTCGGGATTCAACGCAGCTTCACATACTGGATTGAGGCCGGGCATCCCGAAGGACGTAGTGCGGTTAGCAAACAATATTATGTCACCGTGAAACCAGCGGCGGCCATCAGGGTAACGCAGGTCGAATACGAATTTCCAGTCTATACCGACTTACCAAATGTTTTGAACTCCCGCCAGTTCAACGTCGAAGCTATTGAGGGAACGACCGTCAAAGTCACGGCGTTAGCGAACGCCGATATCGATTCAGCATGGATTGAATTAACAACCGATTCCGGAAGTACTGAAAAACGAACGATGACCGTTCAGGATGACCGAGCATGCGAAACAACATTTGAACTTCGAGTGAATGCCGGTCAAATCCCTGCGTATCTGGGATATCAAGTTTTCTTTCGAAGCAAAGCCGGTGAAACAAATCCCGAAACAATTGCACATTCGATTACGACACTTACGGATCTAGTTCCAGTCATCGATTTTACGAAACCGTCAAGTCGGGAATTGAGACAGGGCCCTCTGAACCTCCCAGTCAATCAATCGGTCCAATTGGCTTGGGCAGCTCATGATCCCGATTACCAGTTATCTTCTGTCTGCATGGTAGTGGCCGGGCAGAACCATGATGACATTCGCGTTGAGCTCCTGAAACCCAACCAACAAAACAAAGAGCAACGAGAGTTTTCGACAATTTTTACGCCCGCCAAACATAATCTTAAGGCCGGCACACGGGTCACGGTCTACGGTGAGGCGGTCGACAATCGAAAAACCTCTTCCAATCCACAACCCAATCGCGCTCAGAGCGAGCTCTTCATTATCCACCTTACCGCCCCCGTTGAATCAACAGACATGGAAGCTCCTGATGACATGTCAGCACAGCCTGACATGCCCGATTCTCCGTCCGACAAGATGGAAGACGGGACGCCTGAGGAAACACCGGAAGAAGGTGCATCTCCTGACAGTGGTGAAGGGAGTGAATCCGGTGAAGGGATGACCGGTGGAGCAAGTGAAAAAACGGAAGAAGATGGTGATCCTGGCACCGAAAATAATGGCACTGGTGGTCAAGGAGAAACCTCGGAGGACCCCAACAACAGTGCCGGTGAAAACGCTCCAGCCAACGAAGGTGGGAATCCTACTGAAAGTAATTCAGAAGATGGCATGGCTGATAGTGAAAAAACGGATGACGCAAATGACATGGAGTCCCAGGCCGGTGGTGAAGGGAGTACATCAACAAATAACTCTGAGGTAAATCAAACCGAAAACAACTCGGGCCAGGAATCCGAAGAAAGTGGGGCTGGTGAACCTCAGGACAATAGCGACGCCGTAAACGGAAGTCCTACCGGCGAAGCCGGGGACGATAGCAACAACAATAACAATCCAGACAACGAAGGAAGCTCAAAGCCAGATGACCAACACGATGGAGACATCTTTGAAAAACTACTGGATCGTCTACGAGACAACCAATCGAAAACCCAGCCGATGGAGAATGGAAGTTCAGAACAAGAGCCGATGACCGGCGATAATGACGGAGTCAATGATCAAAGCGCCAAAGAGAATTCCGGGAACCGCACTGAAGATCAGCCCTCTGCAGAAGACGGAGACGGACAAGCCAATACCCAAAAGGACTCAACAACTCCCAACACCGGCGAGCCTTCCAATCCAGCATCTCAGGGCGAGGGGAATGCTACGGAGCCTAATGCTGAAGGAATGGCCACCAAGGATCCGATGAAAACTCCTCGTGCTGGAAACGCTGGAGCCGAGGGTGAGCAAGTCGAGGACGATGGTGGTAGCGAGACAATGGGACAAAGCGATGGCCCGCAAGTGAATGATTCGGGCAGCAGTGACAGCACGGAGCCGAATGGGCAAAACACTTCGGAGACTGCTGGTAGCGAAGATAGTAAGAGTGCACCCGGAGACACGGAAGGCAGTGCCGGCTCTCAAGCAACTCCTCCGTCGGGAACAGGCCAACAAGATGCAAATCCTACTGATGAATTAGGCTTGCCTGAAGAAGTGCGTGACACGGAGCAGGCCCGACTTGCTTACGCCCGTAAAGCCACCGATTTGGCGCTAAAATATCTTCGCGATCACCAGGACAATCCAAGTAATGAATTACTTGAAGACCTGGGAATCACACCTGAGCAACTTCGCGAAATGGTTTCGCGATATGAGCAACTAAAACAGGATGAGACTCGGGCCGGTAAACAAAAACTCAATGAGACACTGAAGTCTCTTGGACTACGCCCTTCTTCTCAAACGAAGGCTCGACAGGTAAAAACAAACCGTAAAGACGTCGAGGGAGTGTCCGGAGGCGGGGCATTATCCGGGTTGCCACCTCATCTTCAACAGCGATTTAAGTCGTTCCGAACGGGTACGACTGTATCAGATGAATAGGTTGTAAGGACAGCAACAGCATCAGGCCTTAAAAAGCGGCGAAAAGGAGATACCGCTTTCCACGTGCATGGGATGCTGGAACCACTGTAACGTACTATTAGAGGTAGTATTACCTGCAGGAATTTACAGTGATGCCTGATATAACACCTCGTTACCTGGTCCCCTTCCATCCTAAGGAAGTGGCACACCGCTTTACCGATGTTCTGATTATCGGTGGTGGCCTCGCTGGTCTGCGCGCGGCAAATGCTGTTGACCCTTCCAACAACCTGATGATTGTAACCAAAGATCGGCTACAACAATCCAACAGCAATTATGCACAGGGCGGAATCGCCGGCGTCATGCACCCCGAAGATAACTTTGAAAACCATATTCAGGATACCCTGACAGCTGGTGGTAGTTTGTGCGATCAGGACATTGTTGGAATGGTCATCAAAGAAGCGCCTGATCGCATCCGCGAATTGATGCAGTGGGGCACGAACTTCGACAAAGATTCCGGTCAACTTTCGCTCGGTCGTGAGGGCGGACATAGCCATCATCGTATTCTGCATGCTTTGGGCGATGCTACGGGGAAAGAAATCATTCGAGCCATGATTCAATGGACTCGCAAACTCCGCAATGTCAGCATTCTGGAAAACACCTTTACGCTCGACCTACTGACCGAAGACGGCGTCTGTCGCGGAGCGCTTATCCGCCAGGGTCAAGATATGATTATGGTGTGGGCTAAACAGACCATTCTTTGCACCGGCGGCGCCGGGCAACTGTATCGTGAATCCACCAATCCACCGGTAGCCACTGCAGACGGACATGCTTTGGCATTTCGTGCAGGAGCTGAATTGTCAGATATGGAGTTCATGCAATTTCACCCGACGGTTCTTTACATTGCAGGTAGTAGCCGGAATCTAATCACGGAAGCCATGCGAGGAGAAGGCGCCTATTTAGTCGATAATAATGGCTCTCGTTTCATGACGGAATTTGACGACCGCGGTGAACTCGCACCTCGGGACGTCGTTTCACAAGCCATCGTTTCCCAGATGGAAAAGACACGGCACCCATGTGTCTACTTAGATTTATCTCATTTGAATCCTTCGTACGTCAAAAACCGATTTCCCGGCATTGCTCGAACCTGTGAAAAGTTTGGCATTAATATTACCTCGGATCGCATTCCTGTTCGACCTGGAGCTCACTACATGATCGGTGGTGTCACCGTCGACTCGTCTGGACGAACCACCCTACCCGGCCTGTGGGCCGCGGGCGAAGTTACCGCCAGCGGGCTTCATGGTGCCAATCGCCTGGCCTCAAACAGCTTGTTAGAGAGTTTAGTTTTCGGAGCACACGCCGGGCAAGAAGCATCCCAGGCAGCCACTAAGATGCAGGATCACTATGAAGCCCGTCAGATTAGTAACCCACACGTTGCATCAACAAACGAAATCATGGATCTGAATGACATTACAAATTCACTCAAGAGTTTGATGTGGCGATTTGTCGGCGTGCGGAGGGAAGCGAATACGCTTCAAGAAGCACTAGCTTCTATCGATAGCTGGAGACGATATGTCCTGCCTGCTCAGTACACCAGTCTACAGGGCTGGGAATTACAAAACATGCTGACCATCGCCCGTATCATGGTGGATTCTGCATTACAACGTGAAGAATCACGAGGGGTTCATTTACGAACAGATTTCCCCATCATGGATAATGAGAACTGGAATCGCCACTTGCGAATTTCCAAATCGGGATAGAACCAGAAACCATCCAAAACCGTATTAACACAAGACACAAATCTATATATAACCGCCTTCAAACCTAATTCGAAAAACCCAAGCAAACATCTCCCATGACAGAAGACGACTCCATAGCACAATTGCTGGCAAGTACATCTAAAAAAACGGATGTGGCGTCGGTTGAGACACCTGAACCCGAAGTGGTCGATCGCGATCTACCAGGACCAAGTGATGAGATCATGATTGAAGCGCATCAACTCTCGAAGTTCTACGGAGAGTTTGCCGCGACAAGAAACGTTAACTTTCAAATCAAACGAGGGGAAGTTGTTGCCTTCCTGGGGCCCAATGGTGCTGGCAAAAGCACGACGATGAAAATCCTTACGGGGTACCTATCGCCATCCGAGGGGGTTGCCAGCATCGCTGGTTATAACATGGCCAGCGAACGTATCGCTGGCTCCCGCCACCTTGGTTACCTGCCGGAAAATGGACCACTGTACCTGGACATGACTCCTCATTCTCTACTCTCATTTTTTGCCGACGCCCGGGGAATGTCCCGACGAGCCCGAACGGAACGCATTGAAGCCGTCGTCGATTTATGTGATCTAAGTAGTGTAATCTACAAGGCCATCGGTAAACTGTCGAAGGGTTATCGCCAACGCGTCGGGATGGCACAAGCGTTGTTACACGAACCTGATGTTCTCATCATGGACGAACCAACTGCCGGCTTGGATCCTAACCAAATTCAGGAAGTACGAAATACGATGAACCGTCTCGGTAAAGACAGAACCATCCTGTTGTCCACTCACATCATGCAAGAAGTAGAAGCCATGGCCAATCGAGTCATCATGATCAATGAAGGACAGCTGGTTTATGACGGGCCCATGAACAAATTGGCGGAAACCGGCGAAACTCTGGATCAGGCCTTCCGCCGTAAAACTGAATTTATTGACACCATTTAATCGCAACGAAACCAAAGTTCAAGACACTGAAATAGCAAATAGCGGACTATGGACCAAACCGGAACCAACTTAATTTTATCTTTGGGTGACCTAATTTTTCGCGATCTGCTGATCGTGATCATTCTGGCTGGAATCCTCGTGCCTCTGAACTATACACGGCATGCAGCCATCGCCGTAGTACGCCAAAACTTCCGCGGGTACTTTAGTAACCCGACTGGATATGTTTTCTTGTGCGTGTTCGTACTTTTGACTTCGTTCGCTGCCTTTTGGCCCAAACAGTTTTTCAATGCCAACCTGGCAAATCTATCCCAACTGAATGAATACCTTCCACTGATCATGCTGATCTATATCCCTGCTATCACGATGGGAATTTGGTCTGAAGAGCGCCGTGGAAAGACCGATGAATTACTACTAACATTACCCGCCCGAGATTCGGATATCGTCATCGGCAAATTTATCTCCGCCAGTTTGATCTTCACGGTCTCACTACTGTTTTCACAATTGTCGAATTTCGTAGTGCTCGCGTTTTTAGCAAAAGAGCCTAATGTCTGGACCGTTGACCTGGACACCGGTCTGCTCGCGACAAACTACTTTGGTTACTGGCTTATCGGTCTGGCGATGTTGGCCATCGGAATGGTGGCTTCGTTCCTGACCAGTAATATGACGATCGCATTCGTTTTTGGATTAGCTTTCAACGTGCCGTTGGTAGCAGCGAAATCTGCTGACTTGTTCGCATCGACTTCAGGCTTTGCTCAGTTAATTTCTAAATGGGGTATCCATGCCCAGTTTGATGACTTCCAACGAGGTATTCTGAGTTTATCCTCTATGATGTACTTCCTCATGATCATCTGTATCAGTCTCTACCTGTGTATGATCATGATCGGTAAAAGACACTGGTCCGGAGGACGTGACGGAGCCCGACTGTGGATTCACTTCCTTGTTCGAATCTGTGCCCTGTTCATCATGGTCTTCTCACTAACCATCGTTTTTGATAGCCAGGATCTGGTGCGTTACGATACCACACGAGGCAAAATAAGCTCGCTTTCAGATGATACTCGCCAGTTGATCGACAATCTGGATCCCGAGCATCCTGTCTACGTCGAAGCCTTTATTAGTAATCAGGTTCCCGAACAATATATTAAAACCAGGTATGACCTGATTTCATTACTGAAGGAATTCGGTGCTCACAAAGATGTCTATTTGACGCTGCATGAAAATCTCGAGTCTTACGACGAAATTGTCGCCAACGCCGAAGACAATCACAGTATTCCGGTAGTCACCGTTGCAGGCGAAGACGCCAATCGCCCCATTATTATGGGTGCTGTATTCCGTAGTGGACTCCAAAAGGTCGTAGTACCCTTTTTTGACTATGGGATCCCCGTCGAGTATGAACTCGCTCGCTCAATTTCAACTGTCGCCAAAGGTACCCGTAAAACGATCGGCGTCATTGACTCCGATGCTAACATTTTAGGAGGGTACAGCTTTGCCAGCGGTCGTCCGACTCGAATTCCTCAGCAAAGCTTCATCACTGAGTTACAGAAGCAGTATCGAGTTGTTAATGTTGATGCTGAACAAGAAATCTCTACCACCGAATATGAATTATTATTCATCGCGCAACCTTCTTCTCTGGAAGACATGAAACTCACGAATATTCTTCGTGCCCTTCAGTCCGGTGTGCCTGCTGTCATCTTCGAAGACCCGCGTCCGGAAACAATCTCAGCCCCCGGTACCGGCATACCTCGCCAGTCCATCGAACAAATGATGGGACTGCCCGGACAGCCCCAACAAAAGGGAAGTATCTCGCGATTATGGGATTTATTGGCGATACAGGTTCCGGGAAAACCTTCTGAAACAAACCAGGGACTATGGGATCCCAATCTTGTCTGGCAAACAGAAAACCCCTATCCACTACTTAAGTATCAGGACATCCTCGATACGTGGATCTTCACTCGCAATCTGGATCCTGATCACCCGATCACGAAAGAACTACAGGAAGTGTTGATCCCGGTAGGAAGTTCGATCATACCCGATCCCACTAAAGATCACCTGACAATCACTCCATTGATTCGTTCATCCGTACGGAACTCAGGTACGCTTGAATCATCTCCCTATCAAATTGAACTACAGGCGATGGCCAATGGTAGCCGAGGTGCCAAAGCTCGTATCAAACAGCTCCAAAATGAAGGCACCAATGGGATTCAAAATCTGGCGGTGCATATTACTGGAACACCAACCGGTGCCCAGGCTGATGAAAACGGCAAGACCCCTCAATTAAATGTTGTGTACATCAGCGATCTAGATATTATGTTCAATGCCTTCCTGACTGTACGAGCCAGACCTACCGCCTTTCAGGATGTCTCTTACAAATTTGAGAACATCACCTTTCTCCTCAATGTGATCGACTTCCTGGCAGAAGAAAACGACTACATTTCCATTCGCAACCGCAAACTTCGTCATAGCTCACTAAAAACCGTAGAACATCAGATCAACGAGGAACAACAAACGCTTACGAATGAAATCAGCAAGTTCCATAAAGTCATGGATAGTCAAATCACATTAATCGAAGATGGCATGCAAAGTGAAATGGAGGCGTTGCAAACTCAACTAGCTACACTACAAGATCCAACGAACACCGATAAACCTGACCCCGCTGTATTACGGGCAAAAGTTATCAATCTGAATAGCCGCCAACAGGAGAATCAGAGAAAACTGGAAGTTGAACAAGTGAAGCAGGAGCGGGACCGTGATAAAAAGATCGCCACCATCCGTCGTGATAGCAATCGAAAAATAGCCCGAATGCAGAATAAGTACAAGTTCCTCGCTGTCCTGATTCCACCAATTCCTCCACTTCTAATCGCTGTCTTTGTCTTCTTCAACCGACGAATTAAGGAACGTGAAGGAGTCGCAGCATCTCGACTCCGCTAACACTACAGTCTTCAGTATCCCTTTAACTACAACACACTAAACTTAGATTCATCGATATGAACAACGTCATTCAAACTTGCATTTTCGTTGCCCTGGCGATCGGCTCAGTTGTAGCCGCTGTGCTCACCAATGACATTGGTGAAATAGATACGCAACAGAACCGCCGAAGCATTGCTAAACAGGATGAAGGCAAACCTGTCTTTGAAGGATTCACTGCCGAACGAGCAGTGGAGTTAAAAATCACCACCTATGACGATTTAACTGCCCGCATCAAATCGTTTAGCGTCAAGCGTGATGGTACAGGCCAATGGGTTATTCCTTCACACAACAACTATCCGGCAGATGCGGAAGAACAAATGGGGTCCGCTGCGGCCGCGTTTAGCACCTTAGAAGTAAAAGAAGTCATTGATGTCGACAGTGGTGCCCACGAAGACTACCACGTCATCGAGCCAAACACTGACACACTGGACGTAGGCACCGATGGTGTTGGAACGCTTATTACGGTGACCGATGAAGAAGGACAATCCTATTCACTAATTGTTGGTGCCAAAGTAATGAAAGGAACGGAGGCGGGGCTCGACCCTCGAATGCAGCAAGCCTACTACGCTGCTCGCAGGCCAAATAGTGACACTGTATTTACCGTCGATCTGAAGATGGCCATTTTTGAAACTGAGTTTTCCAAATGGATTGACACGAACCTTCTTGGACTCAATGGGCTGGATGTCCGCCAACTTGCCATTCAAGACTACTTCATCAGTTTGAACCCGGAAGGTAGTCCGATCATGCTACGTCGTTCTAACTCTTCCATGATTTTAGATGCTGTCGATCTGGTCTGGAAACTGGACAACATGGTCCAATACGACCAAAACACACAGGAGCCATTCACCATTGAGCTGACTGAAAATGAAGACCTCGATTTAGACCGGATTAACATTTTACAAAGTGCACTTGAAAACCTGACTATTAAAGGAGTGCTGAGAAAACCGGCGGTCCTCCGTCCCGACCTGAAAATCACACCCGCAGCCATTGCGGATGCAAAGACATCAGAAACATTGACCCAGCTAGGATTGTTTGGTGACCCCAACACGACAGTCGACAACCTGATGGATCTAAAGAGCGCTAACGGCGAGATCCACATTTCGCTGCAAACAGGAATTAAGTACATCCTTCGTTTTGGTGAAGTGGATTCCACTTCAGGAGCACAAGACTCTATCCACCGATACCTGTTTGTTACCACTGCCTTTCAGCCAAATATGATCCCCACCCCTGCCTACACCCCCCTTCCAGAGGCTGGACCCGCCGAGCCCATTTCTGAAGGAAGTTGTCAGACTGAAGAGCCCACTACAGATTCAGAAGCCACCAAAGAAACGGAACAACCTGCTTTAACACCGGAACAATTAGCCGAACTCAAAGAAACAATCATGCGAGAAAACGCTCGTTTGAAAGAAGAATATGATTCGAAGCTGATAGCAGCTCAAAACTCGGTGCGGATTCTCAACAGTCGTTTCGCGGACTGGTTCTATTTGATTGACGAAACCACCTTCAACAAAATCCATTTAACAAACAACGATCTGATCAAAGCCAGATCATCAGAACTTGGGGACGGTCTTCCCGGACTTCCGAACCTTCCGGGGTTACCGGGTGTTCCTGGCCTGCCCGAAGATCCAAAGCCCACTCCTGAATCAGCACCAGACCCAGCAAACCAGTAATTCATTTTTTCCTGTTAAACCTTTCCTTTGATACCATGCCTACTTCTGCGGGACTTGACGACAGAACCTATCGTGACGAGATTCAATCTTTGTCACGCGAGGCATTGGAATGCCTCCAACTGGAAAAACTAAATACTCTGTTAGCTCAGATTCTGCCAGCCAATCGCTTCTACCACGAAAAGCTTGGAGACCTTACAGCACTAGAAAGCCTTGAGCAATTAAAACAACTTCCGTTTACGAACAAACCTGAGCTTTTGTCAGACGGCCTTTTCGCCAACAATCTAACTTGGCCGGTAGATCAATACGTTCGATTCCATCGAACATCTGGCACCACGGGTAAACCTATGGCTGTTCTGGATACAGCCGATGACTGGGTTTGGTGGATGGATGTCTGGCAGTATGTTCTGGATGCAGCAGAAGTGAATAGCGGTGACCGCGCCTTTCTGGCATTTTCTTTTGGCCCGTTTATTGGCTTTTGGTCAGCTCATGACGCCATTGTAGCTCGTGGAGCTATGTCGATCCCTGGTGGAGGACTTAGTACCCGAGCCCGTCTAGATCTGATTAAAGACAGTCAGCCAACTATCCTGCTGTGCACACCAACATATGCCCTTCGTCTGGCCGAAGTAGCAACCGAAAATGATATCAATCTCCGAGATTCATCGGTAACTCGTGTTATTGTCGCGGGTGAGCCCGGCGGCTCGATACCTTCAATCAGGGCTAGAATCGAAGAAGCCTGGGGCGCAAAACTGATCGACCATGCCGGAGCCTCAGAAATTGGCCCCTGGGGTTTTGCAGATAGGAATCAAACAGGTTTACACATCTGCGAAGCTGAATTCATCGCTGAAGTGATCGCTCCTGAATCCGGCAATGCGACGGAAGCCGGAGAAACTGGTGAGTTAGTACTAACTTGTCTGGGACGTCCGGGAAGTCCCTTGCTTAGATATCGTACAGGTGATCGCGTTCTACCTACCAATGCAGAGGGTAGTAACTTTCTGTTGTTAAAAGGAGGAGTGCTGGGACGGGCCGATGACATGATCGTTATTCGTGGAGTCAATGTTTTCCCAAGCGCGTTAGAGGAAATTCTTCGTCGTTTTGAGGATGTCATCGAATATCGCATTACCGCATTTAAAAATGGCGCGATGGATGGGTTAACGATCGAAGTCGAAGACCGGATGGAAGATACGGACCGCATAAAAGACGCCATCGAGGTAGGGTTAGGATTGCGAGTTCAGGTTATATTGGCAGAAGCCAATTCGCTTCCTCGTTTTGAAGCCAAGGGCCGGCGATTTATTGATAATCGTTAGCCTTCTGGTTTTGTCACAAGCATGACGGAATAAGACCTCGATGAATCAACAACTCACCCTGGAACTCGTACAGGAATGTCGCAACCAGTTCCCTGCTCTTGCAAGACAACACAACGGACAAACTGCCATTTATCTGGATGGCCCGGCCGGTACTCAAGTAACCCAATCTGTGATTGACGCTATCAGCCATTACTACTGTACATGCAATGCGAATCATGGCGGCCAATTTGCAACCAGTCGTGAAAGCGATCAATTAGTTGAGAAGGCACATCAGGCACTCGCTGATTTCGTCGGTGCTGACAACTGGAAAGAAATTGTCTTTGGGGCTAACATGACTTCGCTCACGTTTGCATTCTCCCGGGCAGTCGCCCAAACGTGGAAGGAAGGTGACAATATCGTCGTCACACGACTCGATCACGATGCGAATGTGACAACCTGGGCTCTAGCTGCCAGGGACCATGGTGTTGATGTCCGATACGCCGACATTAATAAAGACGACTGCACCTTAAATGTCGATGACCTTAAATCTAAAATTGATGAACGAACACGAATGGTTGCCGTCGGTCTGGCGTCCAACTCTTCAGGTTCAATTAATCCCGTAAAAGAGATTGCCGCCTATGCCAAGCAGTTCCAGGCACAGATCTTTATCGATGCCGTTCATTACGCCCCTCATCGTTTGCTAGATGTAAAAGATCTCGGCTGTGATTTTCTGGCCTGTTCAACGTACAAATTCTATGGCCCTCATATCGGAGTGCTGTGGGCTAAGGCTGAAATCCTCGAACGATTGGAGGCCTATAAAGTTCGCCCCTCCTCACCAGCGATTCCTGACAAGTGGATGACTGGCACTCAGAATTTCGCCAGTCTGTGTGGGGCACGTGCAGCCGTAGATTACGTCGCGGATCTGGGGAGAACACTGGCAGAGGATGGGGCGCTCCAACGACGGGCTGCTCTACAAGTCGCCTATAAAGCGATCGCTGCTTACGAAGAGGAGTTAAGCAAAACATTATTAGAGGGATTAGCATCGGTAGAAGGGCTAAAAGTCTACGGCATTACAGAGGCAGATAGAATCAGTGAACGCGTTCCAACAGTTTCTATTACACACCCCAAACTAACGGCCGCCGAATTAGCTCACGAATTAGGTGAACGTGGCATCTATGCCTGGGATGGAAACTACTATGCGCTTGAATTGACTGAACAATTAGGCTTAGAGCCAGAAGGCATGGTGCGTTTAGGACTTGTCCATTACAACACCGCCGAAGAAATCGGTCGGTTAATCTCCGCATTAAACGAAATCCTGAATTCGAGTTACATTAAATCATGAGTGAATTATCAAGCTATCCCACTGGTATTAGCCTGTCAGACGATAATCGTTTGGTGATTGACTGGAGTGACAATGTGAGTTCGAGGATTCCATTCCGAATTCTCCGCGATAACTGCCCCTGTGCGCATTGCCGAGAAGCCGAACGCCATCCACAACCTGTAGAATTGCTTCCCGTCATTTCTGCGGCTGAGGCTCAACCACTGTTGGTTCAGGGAGTGAAACCGCTGGGGAACTACGCCTATACAATCGCTTTTAGTGACGGCCATGATACGGGCATCTACAAACTGGAATTACTACGTCAATTGGGGGACGCTATTGCCGACGCTGAGAGCTAAATCCTATTTAGCTCTTAAAACAGGGGATAGCGTGACCAAAACCTCGTATTTAAACTAGGGACTTCCCCATTCCCCCACTCTTGAAGTAATTCATCTATGATCGACGAACCTCGCAAAGGCTCTCTATTTGTTATCTTCCTGACGGTTTTTATCGACCTGTTAGGATTTGGACTGGTTCTGCCGTTGTTACCAGTTTATGCCGAGTATTATCTAGCCGAATCAAGCAACGCCGGGCTGCAACTAGGCCTGCTGATGGCAAGCTTTTCAGCTATGCAATTCATCTTTGCTCCATTCTGGGGCAAGCTGTCGGACAAACATGGCCGGCGGCCCATTATCATGATTGGGTTAGCAGGCTCGACGATCTTTTACACGTTGTTTGGCTTGGCCACAACAATCGCCAATGATGCCGCCACAACGATGCTATTGCTCTATGTCTCACGAATTGGAGCGGGTATTTTCGGAGCCACAATCTCCACAGCTCAAGCTTACATCGCGGATACCACCACACCTGAGAAGCGAGCGAAAGGAATGGCCTTGATCGGCATGGCTTTCGGTGCCGGATTTACCTTTGGCCCTTTGCTTGGCATGGCTGCGGTCGCCGGTGATGGCGCAGCACCCAATGCGTGGCCAGGATATATTGCAGCCATTTTGTCGTTTTCAGCCTTACTCTTAGCTAGCAAGAAGCTGCCCGAATCTCGTACCGAGTCGAGTGAAACAGCAGGCCATAAGGTCTTTGATTTAAACGGCCTGAAGCAAGCTCTTTCCATTCCTTCGATCGGCCTCATTCTAGTTTCAATTTTTGTATGCATCTTTTCGTTCGCAAATTTTGAGACCACATTATCCTTGCTCATCAAGGGTAGTTCCAAGCATTTAGAACAAAGCCCTTTCGAATTCTCCTATTCTGAAATTTGCGGGACGTTTGCATTCATTGGGGTGACCCTGTCTTTAGTTCAGGGCGGTATTGTTCGTCGGATGGCAGGGAAACGCTCGGATGCATCACTGGCAATGACAGGTGCGACATTCGAAATTATTGGCTTTGCCATTATGATCATGGCGATCCAGCAAGAAAGCAGCGGGCTTTTATATCTGGCTTTGGGGATCGTGGTTACAGGGTTTTCTTTTTTACAGCCCTCACTCAATTCAATGCTTTCCAGACGTAGTGACCCCGCCCAACAGGGAACCATTATGGGGGTTGGCCAAAGTGTGAGTTCTCTGGCTCGAATTGTCGGCTCGGGGATTGGTATCCCACTTCTCACCATCCAGCTCAATATGCCCTATTATGTTGCCACTGGGCTTATGATTTTGGGTGTCTTGCTAATCGTTTTGACGGCCAAACATGGTAAAGACTTTGACGTAACTGAGGCGGGCATTACGGCGAACGAATAATCAATTGCTTAAATTGCGTGGCCAGACAATGGCGGGTAATATTAAGCTTAATTACCAATCACTCCTTTCTTTTATGAGAAGCTCATATGATCAGCCGTTCCCAGTGCCTGGCAATCTTCACCAGCGTTTTGTTCGTATTTCAGTCGGCATCAGCTCAAGAATGGACTCGGTTTCATGGCCCCAATGGTCAAGGCGTTTCAAGCCTCAAGTCTTTCCCAGCTGAATGGTCTGACGAGAACATTGTATTCAAAGCTGAATTACCTGGTCTTGGGCATTCATCACCTGTCTTGTGGGGCGAGAAGGTATTTCTTCTTAGTGCTAATCCTGAAACTGCCGAACGCTATGTATTGTGTCTGGATGCAAATTCAGGAAAGATACTCTGGCAACATGATTACAAATCAGCAACACATAAATTGCATTTACGTTCAAGTTATGCTTCCTGCACGCCAGTCGTTGACGAAGATATGGTGATCTTTGCTTGGTCCGATCCTCAACACACATTGGTCAAAGCTTATAGTCATGACGGTAATGAGCTTTGGACAAAAGATTTAGGTGCCTGGTCCAGCCAACACGGCTTCGGTACCTCACCCGTAATCTACGAAAACAAAATCCTGTTGAACGCTTCTCAGGCAAATAATAAACTTCCTGAAGGAATCGAGCCCGGGGAAAGCTATTTTTATGCTTTCGAAAAAGAAAGCGGTGAGATCATTTGGAAAACCCCCCGCGGAACAGCCTCTGCAAGCTATAGTGTTCCTGCAATCTATCAGGGTGAAAATGGTGACGAGATAATTTGTTCGAACACAGTCGATGGCATGTATAGCCTGAATCCTGAAACAGGCGAAGAGAACTGGGCTGTCAAAGCTTTCGACAAACGAACCGTTTCTTCTCCGCTCTTCTCAGGTGGCCATATCTTTGGCTCGACTGGCTCTGGTGGTGGCGGTAATTATATCGCGGCTATTAAGCCTGGCAAAGAACCTGCCATCAGTTATAAACTGGATCGGTCTGCACCCTATGTTCCCACGTCGGTCTGCTTAGGCGAACTGATGTTCTGCTTTTATGACAAAGGCATCCTTTCCTGCTTGGACACGAAAACGGGAGAAATCTATTATCAAAAACGGCTCGATTGCGCATTCTCCGGTTCTGCCATTCGTGTTGGTAATAAACTCTTCTGCGTGGATGAAGAGGGAATCGTACACGTCATTGCTGCCAGCAAAGAATTCAAAGTCCTTGCAAAGAATCCACTTGGTGAAGATAGCCGCAGCACTCCGGCTGTTTCAGGTGGCCGTATGTATCTCCGTACTTATTCACAGTTGATCTGTGTTGGTACCAAGAAGAGCTAGTGTCTTTTGGATAGCACGTCTTGGCAATTCCTGATTGATGTCGGCGGAACGTTCACGGATTGTATAGTGCATAAGCACAACGGTTCCCGGGAATCGCTGCGTCGTCACAAACTCCTAAGCTCTGCCATTACGCCCGGAGTCATCGAGTCCGCTAAGGGCCGACTCATCCAGGATGCTCGACGACGGGATGACGTCGATGAATTTTGGAATGGGGCTACCTTTCGTGTCGCCGATCGGCAAGGCAACTTGGATTTTGAAGCTCTGATTGTTAGCACACAAAATGGAACTCTCGAGCTTCAAAGAACAATTCCTCCGGAAGCCATTGGGCTCCGCTATGAAATCCACACTAATCTGGAGGCTCCGATAATTGGGATTCATCATTTACTGGAAATCCCACTCCACCAACCACTCCCTCCGGTTAGTCTGCGTCTCGGTACAACCCGAGGCACCAACGCGTTGCTGACTCGAAATGGGGCTCGAACACTCTTCGTAACCACTAAAGGCTTTGGCGATATTCTCCGTATCGGTAATCAGGATCGTCCGGAGCTATTCACGCTGAATATCGAAAAACACACCCCACTCTTTGAATCGGTGCTGGAAGTTAACGAGCGTATTGACACGCACGGAAACATTCTTAAGGTGCTGAAACCAGAAATCCTCCGCCAAGCACTCATCAAGGCAAAAGCGGAGGGCTTCCAATCCGTTGCCATCTGTCTGATGAATGCATTTGTCTGTGACAAACATGAAGTGAGCATCGAACAACTGGCCAGAGAAATTGGTTTTGAAGATGTTAGCCGTTCCAGCCTGATTTCACCTCTCATCAAACTTGTCTCCCGTGCAGACACCACCGTAGTAAACAGCTATCTCAATCCGGTACTAACAAAATATATCCATAACGTCACACGGCAATTGCATTCAGGATCTTCCATTCGCCTCTTAACTTCAGCCGGTGGACTGGTTGAAGCCGACAGCTTTAGTGGTCGGGACAGTATTCTTTCAGGACCTGCAGGAGGCGTCATTGGATTCAGCAGTGTTGCCATACAAGCTGGTTTTGGAAAAGCCATCGGATTCGACATGGGTGGGACTAGCACCGATGTTTCGAGATTTGATGGCCAATTTGAATATGAGTACGAAACGCAAAAAGCGGGCGTGCGAATCGTTACACCGATGCTTGCGATTGAAACCGTCGCAGCTGGTGGTGGCTCCATCTGTAGCTTCGACGGGATCAAATTAACCGTAGGCCCTCAAAGCGCAGGCAGCGATCCGGGGCCGGCTTGTTATGGGGCCGGAGGCCCGCTAACCGTTACTGATTTAAATCTGGTTCTCGGACGTATTCTTGCTGACCAGTTCTCGATTCCACTCTGTCACGATGCAGCCAACAATCGCTTGATAGAACTCTGCAAACAAATTGAGCTCGCGACTGGTCACATCTACAAAATCCATGAGTTGGCAGAAGCTTTTCTGAGCATCGCGAATCACAATATGGCCCAAGCGATCGGGAACATTAGTGTCGCCAAGGGATATGATCCCCTCGATTACGTCTTGGTCAATTTTGGAGGCGCCGCGGCACAGCATGCTTGTGGCGTCGCCAATCTGTTAAATATAGCAACCATTCTGAATCACCCTGATGCGGGAATCTTATCGGCCTATGGAATGGGGAAAGCTAATGTAAAACGGCAAGGTGATCTGGGAATCTATAAAGAACTCAACCAAGAACTGCTTGCAGATCTGGCAGATAAAGTCCATCAAACGACTGCTAGACTACGGCGTCAGATTACTAAGGAGGGATATACTTCCACTGATATCTCCGTACGAATCGTGGCGGAGATACGCCCGCAGGGAGTGGACGCCACCCTGCAAATTCCTATCATTGAATCTCCTGTCACGGCATTCATCTGGAAGGTCGATGTCGCGGAAATAGCATCGCTGTTTGAAGTCAAACACCTGCGACAGTATGGCTTTGAATACTCACAGCAACTGGAATTGGTAACTCTAAGAATCGAAGCGACTGGTAACTCCGGGACTCCATTCCCCCACTCTAATGAACCTCCAACTCATGAATGCAAGAGCACTGCTACAACATCCGTATTCCATCACGGGCGGTGGCATGAAGCTCAACGCTTTCAGCGTTCTGAATTATCACCTGGGGCATTGATTGCTGGACCAGCAATCGTTACCGAACAAATCTCCACTACTTTTATCGAACCGGGATGGCAAGGGATCGTACTGAGCAATTTTGAAATACTACTAAACTGCGTCTCCTCTCCACCAAACATCACCCCTGTTCAGAAGGACACCTCCAACCCAGCTATGTTGGAGATTTTCAATAATTACTTTGTATCAGTGGCCAACCAGATGGGTCTCACGCTACAAAACACCTCCAGCAGTGTGAATGTCAAAGAGCGACTGGACTTCAGCTGTGCCATTTTCACCGCAGAAGGCGAACTAGTCGTTAATGCTCCTCATATTCCTGTCCATTTGGGAGCTATGGGAGAATCAGTCAGAGCAGTCTTAGAAGACCACGACCTGATTGCTCCCGGAGATGTCTTCATTACCAATGACCCCTATCGGGGAGGCTCGCACCTCCCCGATATAACTGTGATCACGCCAGTCTTTAATTCCGACAATGAACGAATTTTCTTTACCGCCAGTCGCGCACATCACTCTGAAATCGGAGGCTGCACACCGGGTTCAATGCCTCCTTTTTCCAAAACGCTGGCAGAAGAGGGCATCCTCATTCGATCACAAAAAATTATCGCCGCAGGCATTTCCCAAGAAGCGAAACTTCGCAGGTTACTAACCACGGGTGAATTCCCCTCACGAAATGCCAAAGCCAATATGACAGACATTCATGCCCAGGTGGCAGCCAATCGCCGCGGAGCAAATGATCTCAATCAGATGATGGCAACCCATGGTGAATCGACGGTATTGGCATACATGAAATCAATACAGGATGCCGCTGCAACGAAAACACGCCAGGCACTACTGGCTATTCCTGATGGTCTGTATGAATATCAGGATTATCTGGATGAACACTTCACGGAGGATTACGAGGCGAGAATCCACGTTCGCATCCAAATTAATGGGGATGCGGCCGAAATCGATTTCACGGGAACCTCGTCAGTCTTGCCAATCAACTTAAATGCCAACCGAGCAATCGTAACAGCGGCAGTACTCTACGTTCTAAGGCTTCTAATTGATGAACCTATTCCACTTAATCAGGGAGTGCTTGAGCCAGTCACGCTCGTCCTGCCGGATTGTTTTTTAAACCCCACACCTGGTGTAACACCGGCAGATTCACCAGCCGTTGTTGGAGGAAATGTGGAGACCTCGCAACGTATCGTGGATGTACTTCTCGGCGCATTAAAACTAGCGGCATCCAGCCAGGGGACTATGAACAATCTACTGTTTGGCGATAAGTCTTTTGGGTACTACGAGACAATTTGCGGAGGAGCGGGTGCCACTCCAGAAGCTGCTGGAGCTGATGCCGTTCACACCCACATGACCAACACTCGAATCACGGATCCTGAAATTCTAGAACGTCGATACCCCGTTCGATTGGAGCAATTCAGTATTCGTACGCGTTCCGGTGGAAAAGGCAAGTATCGGGGTGGAAATGGAATTATCCGTCAAATGACATTCCTGAAACCGGTCACGGTCTCTCTACTGACTCAACGCCGCAATGAGAACCGTCCCGCCGGTTTAGCGGGAGGTGGAGCAGGTCAATCCGGGGTTAATAAAGTATTGTTTGCCGACGGTCACGAAGAATTGCTGAAGAATCGCCAACAATTAAACGTCACTGTTGGCGATCAACTGACGATCGAGACGCCCGGCGGTGGCGGCTGGGGGGAAACAAATGGCTAAAAGTACGACTGAGTTTGTTCCTCGTCGATTCCTGAGTTGTCGTCACCGGCAGACAATTCTCGCAGCACTCTTTGGTGGCACGATCCCCTTACAGGACAGCAACCAACTGACTGTTGATTTACCGGACGGTGACCAACTCTATATTTATGACGACTCCGCAGCAGTCAAGTCACCTGCACCTCCTGTACTTCTTGTTCACGGCCTGGGTGGTTCTCACCAATCTTCCTATATGATTCGAATCGCCAATCGCCTGCGTCGTCAATCTCGCAATATCTTTCGAATGGATATGCGAGGTTGTGGTAAGGGCATTTCAATCGCGAGGAAAACGGCCCATGCCGGAGCCAGTGATGACCTTGCCCAAACCGCACTTTGGATCCAGGAGTTTACAGGGAAACCAGCGATTCAAATTGTGGCATTCTCTCTAAGTGGTAACATCCTGCTAAAACTTTTGGCAGAACTCGGCGAATACCCTGAACTACAGATAACGAACGCCATCGCTATCTGCCCTCCAATTGATCTGGCTTACTCAAGCCAGAAGATTACAGATAAGTATCTGGGCTTCTATGACCATCAATTTATTCGCTCTTTGAAAAAAGACCTTATTCAACGTCGTAAATACTACCCCGATTGCCCGTGGGCCGAACTTTCACCATTCCCAAAGACATTATTCGACTTTGACAACCGATTTACCGCTCCACTCAATGGATTTGCCGATGCGGCAGACTACTATCAACAGTCCAGCAGCAAAGACCGTTTAAGCGAAATCACGGTTCCGACAATAGTACTCGTTGCGAATGACGATCCCGTCGTTCCTGCAGAAATATTTGACGACGCTCAATTATCGGAATCCACAACTCTTATTCGCACCGAATTTGGAGGTCATCTGGGTTTCCTGGCGCGCCAAGGAAAACGCTGGATGGATGACCAAGTCATCCAATGGCTATCGTAACTAAATACAACCAACTTCTTATTTCTGTGAGATGCCAGCAACCCACTACCGAGACTAAATGACAAGTTTATTGTGAAGAATCTTAGAAAGTTTGGGGGAGCTACGGAACACAACAAGAAAGAAAGAGTTTAAACTCGAGGAAGAGAAGTTCACTCGTTTATACCTCTCTGATTTGTTCGCAATGAGACTCACCTATCGTTTCCCGGTGTTCGATTCGACTTGTCTAAGACCTATCAACGTATTAACATTTCTTAACTATCAACCTGCGAAAAGCGGAATTAGAGTTTTCACAGGCGATTACGACTAACCAAAGTATTCATTATCAGACTTTACTGGATTATTCAATGACCACGGTTACCACACGAAAAAACATTCTGCGTACTGCTGCTATCCTTTTACTCGTCAGTGTTTGCATTCCATTCCTAATGGGTGCGGAAATTGGAGAACCAAGCACAAAGAATCGACAAATCGCTTTGATGGTGCGTGGAATCGTCTCTTCTCAACATCTAACCCGTCACGAACTGGACGATGAAATTTCTCAACGAGCCATGTCAACCTTTATTGACCGTCTGGATCCAATGAAGCTTTACTTTCTCGAAGAAGATATTAAATCGTTTCACGAGAAAAAGCTTGAACTTGACGACATGCTAAAAAAAGGCGAACTGCAATTCGCTCACGATGTATTCCTAAAATACATGTCACGAATGGAAACAAGCATCAAGGTAGTGCATACGCTCATCGATCAGGAACATGATTTCACCGTCGACGAATACATCAGCACGGACTGGGATAATCTTAAATTTGCCACCTCCCAGGACGAACTTACCGACCGTTGGCGTAAGCGTATCAAATACAACTTGCTAGTACTTAAAGGGGACAAAACTGAAGGCCCGGAAGCACGTGAGAGATTGCATCGTCGTTACGACAGCCAACTAAAACAGATGCAACAAACCAAGAGTGATGAGTTGTTGGAAATTTTTCTAACCGCTGTAACTACCAGCTACGATCCTCACACGACATATATGTCCCCAACGACTTCTGAGAACTTCGCTATCCAGATGCGTTTGAACCTTGATGGTATCGGAGCTCAACTCACGCTGGAGGATGGCTACACGAAGGTTACAAAAATCATTCCCGGCGGTGCTGCCGACAAGCAAGGCGAACTAAAAACAGGTGACCGAATCGTCAGTGTCGGGCAGGACACCGAAGGTGAAATGCAGGATGTCATTGACATGAAACTAAATGACGTTGTCTCGCTCATCCGCGGTAAGCCAGGTTCAATGGTTCGTCTGGGAATCATCCCTGAAAAGAGTACCGAATCAAAAGTACTAACAATTAAACGGGCCAAAATCGAATTAAAAGATAGTGAAGCTCGTGGAGACATCATCGAGTATAAAGTCCCTGGTAGTAAAAAGACTCTCCACATTGGAGTCATTAATCTGCCATCCTTCTATATGGATATGGATGCTGCTCGTCGTGGAGAAAAAGATTTTCGAAGTACCACACGCGACTGCCGTCGTATCATCGAAGGATTCAAAGAAGAAGGCATCGATGGCATGATCATGGATCTTTCAACCAATGGTGGCGGTAGCCTCACGGAGTCGATTGACCTAACTGGATTATTTATCGATCTGGGGACTGTTGTTCAGGTTAAAGACCCATCAGGGCGCGTACAACAATACGACGACCGAACTGAAGGCACCAGCTATGATGGACCATTAGTCGTGCTTTGTAGTAAGTTCAGTGCTAGTGCCAGCGAGATTTTTGCGGGAGCTATTGTCGATCACGGTCGAGGAATTGTCGTTGGTGATTCAACGACTCACGGCAAAGGTACCGTACAAAACTTCCTCGAACTGGGTTCTCGTTTCTTTAACATCAGTAATCCTCCAAACCTTGGAGCATTGAAAATCACAATGCAGCAGTTCTATCGTCCCGGCGGCGACAGTACTCAACAGCGTGGCGTGTACTCGGATATCGTTCTACCATCGATTACCGATCACATGAAAATATCTGAGTCAGACTTGGATTACCCTGTCGCATTTGACAAAGTAGAAAATGAAGTCAGTGAAGAACTGTTATCCCGTGACAAAGATCTAATCGCCAGCCTTAAAGAAGCTTCTCAGGAACGAGTGAAAGGCTCAAAAGAATTCCAAAGACTAAAAGAGCAGATTACTGAGTATAAAAAACAGCAGGTAGAAAAACGAGTTTCCTTGAAGGAGGATGTTTTCTTTGCAAAGAAAGAAGAGAATTCCGCTCAGGAAGAAGCTCAGGAGAATCTGGAGAAGCGTGCCAACGGAGAGACGGATGTATTTCCTGATACCTTTTATAATCAGGAAGTTCTAAATATTACCAGCGAATATATTCGGGCTCAATCGAAGTAAAACTTCGCAAGAACGTTAACCGATCGCCAACTGCATTCCGTCATAACCCAACTCCATTGAATCTGGCAAAGCTCTGTTCGTTTGCTCATGCTCAAGATCATGTGAGATGTGTGTAAATACGGTACGTTTTGCACCGATCTTTTTAGCCACTTCTACCGCTTCATCCAGACCAAAGTGAGTTGCATGCGGCTTACGACGGAGGGCGTCCAGAATCAGACAATCCAGGCCCTCGAGCAGAGGCCAGCTCTGTTCAGGTATTTCATTGGTGTCAGTGCAATAAGCAATGTTTCCAATCCGAAAACCAAGTACCTTAAACCGTGGGCCATGATAAAGGCGGATCGGTATCACTTTTGTTCCTAGCACTTCGAACGGTGCAGTGGAAATCGTATTCATCGAAATCTGTGGAATCGAGCCTCGGTGTGTCTGTTTGCGGTCGGTGAAGGCATAGTCAAATGACTGGCGTAACCGCTGCTCGACATTAGGTTCACAATATACCGGCACAGCATGTCCTAAGTAGAACTGGAACAATCGCAGGTCATCCATTCCAAAAATGTGATCTGCGTGTTCATGGGTATAAAGAACCCCATGGACCAATCCAATTTTCTCGCGGAGTAACTGCTGCCTAAGATCAGGCCCGGTATCGATCAAAAGATTGCCCTGCTCTAATCCCAAAATCACGGAACAGCGAGTACGATTATTTTTCGGGTTAGGACTAGTACAAACGTAGCATCCACAGCCAATCGACGGCACTCCAACACTGGTGCCTGTTCCTAGCAGAATTAGTTTTCCACGGATGTCGGTGGTGATAGCTTTCTTGGTCAACAGAGCATACTTTCTAGCGGCGTGACATCATAAGATGAATAACAGATGTTAAGCACTCATTATAAGGGAAACAAGTGAAATCACCTTGGCCTACTGCTTAATACCTGGCACCGCTGATAATGGCACTTTCAAAACGGTCCCATGACGCATTTGATCGACCGGCAAATCTAACTCTGGCGAACGGTTTTTCCATGTCTCAAGATCTTCGCTTGTTGCCAGACAATATGAATAATCACTTCCCGGGGCATCCCAGTACAAATGCCACTGCCCTTGATGTTGGAACAACGTCGGTCCTTCGCCCATTTGATTGACGATGGCTGTACCAGCACCAACGATAGGCTTTCCTAATTTAGTTTCGTAGGGGCCCAACATCTTCTTCGCAAATGTTAAACGAAGGTTTTTTCCACCTTTGTCTGCTGCTAATTCATGCTTAAGAACCATCACCCACCGATCATCCTTCTTAGTTTTCGTACCACGATCATCATGGGCAATAAACGGATCGATAACACTGTATTCAGGATTCTGAGGACTGTAAAACAATCTGGGGGGTGTAAATTTTTTAAAGTCTTTGGTGCCACTGTAATAACTACGGTGATCATAGCCATGTTGGTCCTCGCTATGATCGCCATCGTTCAATTCTTCCAACGTCGTAGAACTCCACAGGATAAGAAATTCTTTCTGTTCAGGATTCCAGTGAAGTTCGGGAGCCCACGTGTTTCTAACATCCTTTCGATCCTGCCAAATATTAATTCGTTTTGGTTCCGTCCACCTCCGTAAATCTTCCGAGGATGTATAACCGATGGAACGGGAATTCCAACTGGTCGTCCAAATCATATGGAATGTACCATCGTGATATAAAATCGACGGATCACGCGTTAGACTTTCGTCTCCCCACTTAGGTGCCGGCAAGATCAAATCGCGATCTGCCAGCCACTGAAACTTCAAACCATCGTAACTGTAGGCAAAATAGATACCAGTCTCTCCATTACCGAGAAAATATGGGAGTAAAAACAGATGGCTATTTTCACTAACCTTGAAATCGTCAACGGTTTTGGGAAGGGGTTGTGCAAAACAACTAGCATTGGCTGTCAGTAATAACATCACGAACATAACGGTGATTAGATGTTTCTGAATTCCCATAACTGCCACTTCACTCCTCTAAGATAAGATCACTCCATTTATCAGATGCCATAAACGCTTGTACATCGAGTGGTATGAAGTTGAAAATAACCTCCGTTGACCGCATTTTCATATGGGGATAAGCTACCAACGGAACTATATATACCTAAGATATACATAAGCACTTATGCTTTGTAATAACCCACTACTATTTGTGGTGGGAATCTTTACGGAACTACAGATACAAGATCCAAAGTAACCATGAAGTTATGCCCTGTTAGGCATTTCGGCGTAAATTTACGCGGTGATTAACAACATACAGGCTGGGTTGCTTTGCATCGGAGTGACAATGGACATATTTGCAAGAATCTGGGAGCTGATCTCAGCCTTTTTCAATGGTTTGGTCAATACCTTTGACACGACCGTGACGTCGATGTTTGGTTCGTCAAATAAACGTCAGGTTGATAACTATCAAAATGCGGTTGAAGAAATCAATGCTTTGGAATCTCAGTACCAAAGCATGTCTGACGAAGAACTTAGTCGCCAAACGGAACTGTTCCGTGAGCGAATCAAAGCCGGTCAGACTCTCGATGATTTACTTAAGGAAGCCTTTGCGGTTGTGCGTGAAGCCGGTCGGCGTTGGCTTGCGATGCGTCACTATGATGTTCAGCTTATCGGCGGCATGGTGCTTCATGAAGGCAAGATTGCTGAGATGGTTACGGGGGAAGGTAAAACGCTGGTTGCCACATTACCAGCCTATCTCAATTCTCTCAGTGGCGATGGCGTCCATGTCATCACAGTCAACGACTACCTTGCGCGTCGTGACATGGAGTGGATGGCTCCGGTTTTTTTAGGACTGAAGCTTACCGTTGGCTGTATTCAAAGTGACATGAAAGCCAGTGATCGTCAGCATGCCTATTCATGTGATATCACGTACGGAACCAATAACGAATTTGGTTTTGACTATCTGCGAGACAATATGCGTCCGGCAGCTCAGAATGATAGTCGCTTCCCTAAGCATCAACAACAATGTCAGGGAAAACTTACGTTCGCAATCATCGACGAAGTCGACAATATCCTGATTGACGAAGCCAGAACTCCGTTGATCATTTCAGGTCCCGCCCATGACAATCTGAAGAAATATGAAGAAGTGGAAAAACTGGCTCGCCAGTTGAAGAAAGAAACACACTTCGTCGTCAATGAAAAAGATCATAGTGTCAACCTGACCGATGATGGTATCCGGGCGGCTGAAAAACTTGCCGGGGTTGAAAGTTTCTACACGGCCGGAAATATGGAATGGCCTCACCTGATCGACAATGCATTAAAAGCTCACTATCTGTACAAAAAAGACGTGAACTATGTTGTTCGTGAAGGACGAATTATTATCGTTGACCAATTTACTGGCCGTCTGATGGATGGTCGGCAATGGTCTGATGGCTTACACCAGGCTGTCGAAGCGAAAGAGAACGTCAAAATTAAAGAAGAGACGCAAACGCTTGCGACAATCACCCTGCAGAACTACTTCAAACTATACTCCAAGATTTCAGGGATGACGGGTACTGCCTTAACAGAGGCCAAAGAATTCTGGGACATCTACAAGATGAATGTAGTTGCGATTCCAACCAATCGCCCCTTACAACGCATCGAAGATAATGATGTCATCTATCTGGAAGAGAAACACAAATTTAAAGCCGTGGCAGATGAAGTCGAAACGTTAAATAAGTACGATACGATTGAACTCCACAATGGTGACCAGTACTACGGAACCGTCGAATCAGCCAATGAAAATTCTGTTGTTCTGCTACCACCTGAAAGCCGGAAACAGGAAACCTTTGACCGCGAAGATGTTGCCCGTATTTATTACGCGGGACGTCCGGTGCTGATTGGTACCGTCTCCATTGAAAAGAGTGAGGCCATTTCTGATTTCCTGCGCAAACGTGGTATCGACCATGAAATTCTGAATGCGAAGAACCATGGACGCGAAGCGGAGATCATTGCCCAAGCCGGACGTCGTGGCGCCGTCACCATTGCCACCAATATGGCCGGTCGTGGTACCGATATCGTTCTGGGTGGTAATCCGGAAACACTTGCCTGGTCACGGCTCCAAAATGAGTATCCTACCCGTCTGGAAGTCCCGCCGAATATCTGGGACGACCTCGTGCGGGAAATCGATGAGCAATACTCAATGGCCGACGAAGGAGAAGAACTGAAAGAACTCGGTGGACTCCATGTGATTGGCACCGAACGGCATGATGCTCGTCGTATCGACCTTCAGCTTCGCGGGCGTTGTGGTCGACAAGGTGATCCTGGCAGTAGTAAGTTTTTCCTCTCACTTGATGACGATCTGATGCGTATTTTTGGTGGAGGAAATCTAAAGGCAATCCTGTCCAAATTCGGTATGAATCCGGAAGACAGTATTAACAGCAAAATGGTCACACGACGTATAGAAGCTGCTCAAAAGAAAGTGGAAGAGCGAAACTTTGAGATTCGTAAAAACCTTCTCGAGTATGACGAGGTGATGGATACTCAACGTAAACGTCTTTACGAATTCCGCCAGGAAATCCTCGATGGCGAAAATGTATCGACGAAAGTAACCGACTGTCTCGAAGAGCAAATCGAATACTACGTCAATGTCTTCCTGGACCCTAACTACGGGATTGATTCATTTACAACCTGGGTGAACTCTCAATTCAACATGCAGGAAGAAAGCCGTGCGTTCAAAGGAATGGACATTAAACAAGCTGATGATGAAAGCCGTAGTTTTGCTTTCAAATCAGCCGTACGACGTATCCGCGATGCCGTGGATGAGAATTTGCCGCGTGATTTCGAAGAATCAGAATGGAATTGGCAGGCCTTAGCCAAATTCATGAATTCAAACTGGAATACCTCGCTGCGTCCACGTGACCTGCAGACCTTTGAACTGGACGATATCGAAGATGAACTTTCAGACTTAGCTTACGCCCATATCGAAAAAGTCGATCTAAGTGACGGAGCGATCTTCCTCGATGAACGATTTGGCCGGAGCTCTCTGGCAACTTGGATCCGTAATAAATTTGGTTTCGAACTGGAAGAGGACGAACTCAAGGACCAAAATAACGAAGAGCTTCTTCAGTCCATTCACAATCGCGCAATGGATATGTATCAACATCGGGAAGCCGAATACCCTGTCATGGCTGGCATCTATCGATACGGGGGCGGTGCCGAGAAACAACTGGACCGCGAAGGACTGATCGATTGGGCATCTCAGCGCTTCAATGCTGAGATTTCAATCGAGAGCATACGCCATATGCAACGCTCCGAGCTTCAGGAGACGCTCGTTGATTTAAGCCTCGCCAGTCAAAAACGTTCGGAAGCACATCGACAATGGGCTAAGGATAAAACAGCCGAACTGTTCGAAGGACAAACAGAGAACACTCGACTTAATCGAATTTCCAGCGAAGGTGAAATTGCTTCGATTTCGCTTTGGCTACGGGATAATGCCGACACAGAACTCAATGTCGAAACCATCGGGAATTGCAATCGCTCGGAATTAAATCGTCGGCTGTCATCGGCCGTAGAAGATAAGCATCATGCTGAAATGCGACGCATGGAACGTTCATTACTACTACAGATCGTCGATTCATCCTGGAAAGAGCACTTGTTAACGATGGATCGTCTTCGCAGCTCTGTTGGGCTTAGTGGATATGCTCAAAAAGACCCGAAGGTCGAATACAAACGTGAAGGGATGAAACTCTACGAGACCATGTGGTTCTCGATCGGTGAACAGGTCACAGACCTCATTTTCCGTATGGAACAACTCAATGAGCAGTTTGTTGGTTCAACCTGGGTTGAAACCTCAGCAACCCATGCCGATGCCGTCTCCTCCAGTGACGCGATACGCATGCAGGAAAATGGCGACGACCCTTCCCAACCTCGATCAGCTCAACCGAAGACCGTGCGAAATGCTGCACCTAAAGTGGGGCGTAACGATCCCTGCCCTTGTGGAAGCGGCAAAAAGTACAAACGCTGCTGCCTCGGCAAATAGGTTCGGTGAACAGCTGTAAGTAAGCCTCCTAAAGGCTTAAGGTGAAAGCAAATAACTGATGCCCCACGTACGAAATCTCGTCTACCTACTTTTGCTAATACTGCTTTCACCGTGGTTAGTTATCAACGCGATTACTAAAGGAAAATACAGACAAGGGTTGTCCGAAAAACTCTTCGGTCTCGTTCCACGATTGCCCGCGTCAGGTGTGGATTCCTCAAAACGACGCATCTGGCTGCACGCCGTGAGCGTTGGAGAAGTCAATCTGCTACAACCTGTACTTCAGGAACTCGAGCAACGATATCCAGACTGGGAATGTGTGATTAGCACGACGACCAAAACAGGATATGAACTGGCTCGACAAAAATATTCTCCCCGGACCGTCTTCTATTGCCCGCTAGATTTCAGCTGGGCTGTGAAAACCGCATTGCGGCGAATCCAGCCCGATCTATTCGTACTCGTCGAGTTGGAACTATGGCCCAATCTCATTCACTATGCTTCCAAATATTGTCCCGTCACTATTATTAATGGACGCCTAAGTGAAAACAGTACTAAAGGCTACAAACGCCTCGGGTTACTCCTTAAGCCAACACTGCGAAAACTCAAACATATCGCTGTCCAAAACAAGCAATACGCGGATCGTTTTCTTGAACTAGGCGTCAAAGATGAGCAAATTACGATCACTGGCAGTATTAAATTCGATGGGGCAGAAACAAATCGCAAGAACCCAAAGACATGCGAATTGAAACAACTGGCTGGTATCTCGGATGACGATACCATCCTACTGGTTGGATCATCCCAAGTAGAAGAGGAAGAACTGTGTCTTAAATACTTCAAAGCACATATGGATGAATTTCCTCCATTGAAATTGATCCTCGTTCCACGCCACCCTGAACGATTTGATGAGGTAGCTCAGATGTGTCGGCAAATTGAAATCCCCTTCATTCGTCGTTCCCAGATGACCTCAGGCGACCACACTAATACCCGTTTGCTATTAATCGATGTCATAGGTGAACTGGGAGCCTGGTGGGGCCTCACTGATATTGCATTTGTGGGTGGCAGTTTGGGCTCCCGTGGTGGTCAGAATATGATCGAGCCGGCCGCGTATGGCGCAGCCGTTAGCTTTGGTCCTAACACATGGAACTTCAAAGATATTGTTGAATTGATCCTGCATCACAAAGCTGCCAAAGTTATACACTCGGCTGAGCAATTCTCAGAGTTTGTACGCTGGTGTATTGAGTCGCCTGAGGATGCTGCGGCAATGGGCCAAACGGCTGCTGAACTCGTAGCCAATCAACAGGGCGCAACTCGCCGAACGGTCGATATCCTCAGCTATCTCTGAGAAACCCTAGATCTGCCAAGACGACTGGTTGTAGTTCACTTCCCTCTGACTTTATAATCAAACGTTTAACTACCCTTGAATTTACTCTCCGGATAAGAGGAAGCATTCTCGTGACATCAGGAAAATATTTATTCACCAGTGAATCTGTCAGCATGGGTCATCCCGACAAACTGGCGGACCAGATCTCAGATGGAGTGCTGGATGCCTTGTTTGAACAGGACCCCTACAGTCGAGTAGCCTGTGAAACGATGGTAACAACCGGGATGGCAATCATCGCCGGTGAAATCACAACGAAGGCTCAGATTAACTACCCTGATGTCGTTCGAGATGTCATTCGTGAAGTTGGTTATACCGATGATGAAATGGGGATCTGTGCCGATACATGTGCAGTTCTTACTTCGATCGACCGACAAAGCCCGGATATTGCTCAAGGCGTTGATGAAAACAGCGGCAGTGGAAAAGAAATCGGTGCCGGCGATCAGGGACTAATGTTTGGTTTTGCCTGCCGTGATACGGAAGAGGAGCTAATGCCACTTCCCATTGCTCTTTCACATCGGATTCTTGACCGCCTGAACAACGCTCGTTTTGGCAATGAAGTATCTTGGTTACGACCTGATAGTAAGAGTCAAGTGACGGTCGAATATGATGGTCTCAAACCAGTACGTATTGATACTGTTGTTGTGAGTACTCAACACAGCCCTGACGTTTCTAATGAAGACATCCAACACTTTATCGTCAACGACATCATTAATCCTCTACTACCTGAAGATCTCGTTCCGGGAGATATCACCTATCATGTGAATCCAACCGGACGATTCGTTACGGGCGGCCCTCACGGTGACTGTGGATTAACGGGACGTAAAATCATTGTTGATACTTACGGCGGTTGGGGACGCCATGGAGGAGGAGCATTCAGTGGTAAAGACCCAACTAAAGTGGACCGAAGTGCCGCCTATATGTCGCGCCACGTTGCTAAGAATATCGTGGCGGCGGGTTTGGCAGAACGATGTGAAGTACAACTCGCCTATGCAATCGGCGTTACCGATCCAGTCAGTGTCCATGTAGATACACAAGGAACTGGTGAAGTCGCTGACGCACATATTTGCGATGTGATTCGTGAATTCTTCCCACTATCACCTGGTAAAATCATCGACTACCTGGATTTACGGAAGCCTATCTATCGTAAAACTGCTGCTGGTGGCCACTTTGGTCGCAGCGAATTTAGCTGGGAAAATACTGATCGCGCCGAAGAGCTAAAAGCTCAGTTTTAAAAATGAAAAACAGTTAACCGCAGACCCTTCTTTACTTTGAATGCCTTTCTGCTGTACTCTTACCGCTAGTTCATCCATGAATTGAAGCGGTGGGAAAATGGTCTCTGTTGCAAGCGATATAAATACAAGTCGACAACATTCGATTTTTGAGTTGCTGCGCAATAAGGCGTTTTCCATTCCATGCCTGTTTAGCAGCTTTGCAGCCTTCGTGCTGTTAGCACGTAGTCATTTATATGCGAATGACCTGAACGGGCAGCAAGTCTGGACTATCGGTCTGGGTGTTGTTAGCGGTGTCGCCATCTTACGCTGGTTATGTGGATTTCCAGCCGATCCAAATCGCTCATTATCGGCGAAATGGGGCTGGTACTTACAGTCGCTGACAATCCTGCAAATCGTTCTTTTATTATCCGTTTCCACCAAATCCCCGGCTGCTCTGGGACCGATTTGGCTAATTGTTTTTTTGAGCGAAGCTATATGGTGGAGCCAAAATTATCGTCGTCGTCAAAATACGACAACAAGGTTCATCAATGACACCTCATTAGGCTATGTAATTGAAGACGACCTCGAAGCTCGGCTGCTAAGGTCTCTCGAAGATCATTCCCACAACCATTCGACGCCATCGAACAATCGTGAAATCCCCGATCACGCCAGTCAACTGTGGGTACGTTCTACGGATATTCATGGAGAGACCATCTCAGCCTCTCAACGAGTTCAATTCGTAGCCGGCCAACGGCACCAAAACCTCCATCTCTCTTTTGTCCCGGAACTTCCTTCAATTCCTTATGTCGAAGCGACCCTCATAGAAGGTCCCGACGTAGACATCATAGTTGGAGAAGCACAAGAATTTGGCCTTCGACTGGATTTGAAGCTAGGTCAGGTCTATGAAGAACCGGTAGAAGTATTCGTGCAGCTAGAGGTTTTTGCCGAAGCCAAACAAGCGGCCTAACATTAAGAAAAGTAATAAACTCCCTTCAACAAGGTAAGATCGTAAAAACCATGGCTCGCTGGCCTAGAAAAATATGGACCTCAGTATTCACCTATGGCCTTATCTTCGTGCTATTCCCAACACTTGCCTACGTTGCTTACCTTTGGGTTCGTGGAGAATTTTAATGGACAACGGCTATAAATAAATACCATGTTCGACCCCCCTTCACAACTGACCGACCAACTCTCCCATTACGGGCAACAACATGTACTGCAACACTGGGATGATCTCGATGACCAGCAACGGAAATACTTGGTGGCACAACTGGAGAGTGTTGATTTCGAATTGATTCAATCGGTCTGGGAGCAATTCAGTGAAGGAGTTCCCGACGTTCGAGACCTTCCAAATATCACTGCACCAAATTCCATTCGACTCGCTGGCGAAACACCTTTGTCTTACGAAAAGGCATACCACCGTGGTGAACAATTGGTTAGAGAGGGTCGTGTCGGAGTCGTCATCGTAGCGGGGGGACAGGGAAGCAGACTAGGCTTCAATCACCCGAAAGGACTTTATCCAATAGGACCGCTCTCGGATCGGACACTGTTTCAATTCATCGTTGATAAAATTGCCGGTTACGAGAAGAAATGCTCGACACATATCCCTCTGTTTATCATGACGAGCCCGGCCGTTCACGAGGAGACCGTAGCTTACTTTCAACGCCAGCAATTCTTTGGACGCCAGGATCGAGTAACGTTCTTTTGTCAATCTACAATACCTGCAGTGGATGCTGAAAGTGGCAAGCTATTATTACAGGCCCGTCACCAATTATCTGTCAGCCCAAACGGACATGGCGGCATACTCGAAGCAATGCAGTCACAAGGTATTTTGGATACCTGTGCCCAGCAAGGGGTCGACACGCTTTTCTATGGCCAAATCGACAATCCGCTCTCTCCGACTTGTTCACCGGCATTGCTTGGATATCATGCTTTGAGTAACGCACAGGTAACATTACAAACGATTGCGAAACAATCACCTTGTGATAAAACAGGCAACATTGTTTCGGTCGACGGCAGAACCCAAATTATTGAATACAGTGAACTTCCAGAGGCTCTGGCGAATCAGGTCAACCAAGACGGGCAGCTAAAGCTGTGGGCTGCCAATATTGCTGTCCATGTGTTTCAGACTGATTTCCTACGCGCTGTGACCAGATCGTCTGACGGATTACCTTATCACTTCGCACATAAAAAAGTTGCCTATTTAGATACCTCGGGAACATTACAGCAACCATCTAACCCCAATGCGATCAAACTCGAACGCTTCATTTTCGACCTACTGCCCTTAGCTGATAAAACACTCACCGTGGAAGCTCGCCGCGAGGATGTCTTTGCTCCGGTCAAGAATGCCCCCACAGAGAACTTCAGCACAGGTTTCACTAGTCGCAAAGGGATTTGTCAGTTGCATCGGCGTTGGTTGCAAGAAGCCGGTTGTGAGGTACCCGAGGGCATTCAAGTAGAAATACATCCGCAGTATGCCGTAAACTTATCTCAACTAATGGAACGTTCTGATCTACCGGAGAAGATTGATCGGGACACCTATTTACAAATACCACCATTTCACTCCTCTAGCTCTTCGGGGAACTGATGTTACATGCCGTCATTATGGCCGGCGGTGCAGGTACTCGCTTTTGGCCCCTAAGCCGAATTGCCTTACCAAAGCAATTACTTAGCTTTGGACGGGAACACACCTTGCTCCAAGAGGCCGTCAACAGACTCGCCCCGGCTGTCTCTTGTGAACATATCTCCATCATCACCAATCAGCGATTGGTCGAATCTATTCAGCAACAATTACCACAATTTCGAGCAAACGCCATCATTGGAGAACCCGCCAAAAAAGACACCGCTCCATGTATCGCTTTAGCCGCAGCGTTAATCGCAGACGAAGACGATGATGCCACCATGATCGTGATGCCCAGTGATCACATCATCCAGCCTGTCGAGGCATTCCAACATGCCCTTTCAACAGCCATTGAATTGGTAAAGCAGAATCCAAAAAGACTAATAACATTTGGGGTAACGCCCGACCGACCGGCTGAAACATACGGTTATATCCAAACCGATAATGAGTTAAGTACCGGGATTTTTGACGTTCGACAGTTCAAAGAAAAGCCCGTGGCCGAAGTAGCTAGTCAATACCTTCAAGATGGCGGTTATTATTGGAATTCAGGAATCTTTGTTTGGAAAGCGCAAACAATTCTTAATGCGATATCTGCCACTCGCCCCGACATCCTCGAACGTATCAATGTGATTGTTGAAAGCCGACATCAATGTGACTTCCAAGAGGTTTTTGCGCGAGAGTTTACGGCGATTGAAGGAACTTCTATCGACTACGCCGTCATGGAGCATTACGAACCAGTCTTGATGGTCGAAGCCCCATTTCAGTGGGATGATATTGGCTCGTGGCAAGCGTTATCTAGAATGTTTCCTACCGACGAAAACAACAATACGATACTTTCCAGGCACATAGGTGTTCAAACATCAGGCTCTATTATTCAAAGTTCGTCAGACCATCTTATTGCCACCATCGGCCTCAAGGATCTGATTATTGTTCATACTGACGACGCCACATTAGTTGCGAACAAGTACGATGAAGAGTCCGTAAGAAAGCTGACGGAAATCCTAAAATCCAGTGGTAACGAGGCGTATTTATAGGAACCTAATGATGACGCACAACAGACGCTCAATACTAGCACTGATGACACTGGCCATTGCCTCTCCCAATCTCAGCTTCGCAGGGGACGAATCACCATTCAATTTCAATCTCCCCTTAAAAACTTTGGGTGGGAAACAATTTTGGACCGATGTTCGCATTCAAAGCGGTTGGCGCATACAAAGCAATCACTACACAGGGCATTTCCGCATTTTGGATGCCAAGAACGTAAGGCAAACTTGGGGTTCTCTTAAACACTGCCAGAAAATATTTGATGCGTTTGTCGACGATGGCACGATCAGACCCTATAAGAAGAAGATCATCGTATTACTCCACGGCGTTATTCGGACTCGTAATTCACTTGATCCGCTGGGCAGGTATTTACAGTCTCGAAATGCTGCTGACATCATCAGTTGGGGCTACGCCAGTACCCGACAAACCATCAGTCAGCATGCCGATAAATTCGGGGAGTTGCTTGGGAATTTCCCCGAAGATGCTGAGATTTTTCTGATTGGCCATAGTATGGGAAACATTGTGGTTCGCAGTTATCTGAAGACCAGAACCGACAAGCGAATTAAACGTATGGTGATGCTGGCGCCTCCCAATCAGGGATCAGCATTTGGCCGAACCGTGAACGACAATGTGCTCTTCGAGGCTCTGTGGGGTATCTCTGGTCAGCAGTTAGGAGGCAATTTTCAGGCACTGGAAGAACAACTGGGGACACCTGACTTCAAATTTGGAATCATTGCGGGGCATCTGGAGAACGTCCCGATCCGTAATCCACTGTTAGATGGCCCAAGCGATCTCGTGGTTTCCGTGAATGAAACTAAACTCAGTGGTGCCAGCGACTTTCGCACAGTCAATTCAACACATACGCGAATCATGAATCAACGCGAAACGTTACAATATGTTCATCATTTTTTGAAACACGGCTATTTTGAAACGGCCAAGACCCAACTACCCATCAAGTAAAACCCTGCTGTGACTACTAATTTCCCCCATGAAGGTCGTTTAGCCGGTATCGACTTTGGCACGGTGCGTATCGGAATCGCCATCTGTGATAAAGGGCAGTCTTTTGCCAGCCCCGTTGAAAACTATCAACGTCGGGAACCCGAAGGAGACGCCAGACGATTCCAACAACTTGTACAAGAAGAGGCCATCGTCGGGATTGTCATAGGACTTCCTATCAACACCGACGGGAAAGAAACTGCCAAAAGCCGTGAAGCTCGGGAATTTGGCGCATGGCTAGGCAAAGTAACATCACTACCGGTCATATTCCATGACGAAAGATTCACAACATCTTTGGCACATGAATTAATGATCGCTGGGAATATCAAAGCCAGTAAACGTAAGAAAAGACTTGATATGATTGCCGCTCAACAAATGCTTCAGGCGTATCTGGAGCAATAACTTTTAGGCAAACACCGATGACTTGTTACGGAGACTCGGCATTCTCATCCGCGGCAACATCGGCATCACGAACTTTCATCTCAGCGATAAGCTCAACAATCACTGATGCTGGTAAGGCATAAGACGCAACTCGAGTGGCACGTGCGATATTGATGCCAATGGCCTGACCTTTTGTATTCAGAATCGGGCCGCCACATTGTTCCGGACGTAATACCGTATCGTGTTGCAGAACCGACTCAAAACCGCTCCGACGTGAACTCAAAGGCCCACCCAGGTTCTGTTGCTCAACTGCTCGACTACCGGCAATATCTTCTTCTCGTCCCAGAACAGCGTCAATCGTCAACTCCTCTTCGCCTCGACGTACCAGCAAGGTAATCTTTTCACCTGGCAAGTGACTGCGCACTGTATCGATCAGATGATCTCGATTCATAATTTCGATCTCATTCACCTTGAGGATGACGTCACCTCGGCGCATCTTGGCGCGAGCGGCGGCAGTATTTGGGAATACCTGTTCGACACGTACTCCATTGGGAGTCTCCCCAAGAAAAACTCCCAATAATCCACCTCGAATAGAACGAGGGTGAGCACTAACCACTCCGATAGCCATGGGGTCCTTACTAATTGATGGCGAAATCAACCAACTTCCCAGTGGCTGTTCCTCAGTGTTCCACTTAATGGGTTTAAGTTTTTTGGCATCTACTTTTAACATCAACAAGTCGAATTTGGGCCGATGAGACACAAAGACTGCCTCCAATTCATTACCTCGCCCATCTTCGCAAGCAAGAGGAAATTCTAGTTCATCACTGAGTATTTCACTTGCCTTAGTCAAAATATAACCATCAGCACTGACGATCACTCCCAACGCTAATTGGCGTTTCCCTTGCGAGATTTTTACCGTTGAGTTACCTGCCTTATTTACAACTGGTGCAAAGGCATTAACGATCGTTTCGTAGTTCCGTTGATGGACGGTGGCTGGTTTGTAGGATGCGATGTAACTCATCCAACTGTTGTAATCGGTGGCCACAGGCTGTTCCAGTAAACGACTATCTTCTTCCGGTGCTCGCGGGATCCGACGTCCTGCACGGCCAACGGTCAATTCAAGTTCCACTTTTTCACCATCACGAAGCACCCTAATATCAACCTTTTCACCCGGACGGTGAACTGCCACAACATTTACCAACGAGTCGAATGTTGTAACATCCTTACCAGCAAATTGAATAATGACATCACCTTTTTGTATTCCGGCCTTGGCTGCCGGACTACCGGGAATGGTACTTTCGATTTCCGCTGCATCGCTGTTTTGGCCACCAGTAACACCAATAAACGGAGCCCCGGGAGAATTACCCCATGCCTCTTCATTGGCCATGCGTTCCCATCCGTCTTTGAATGAATCAATCGGAGCGTGTACGTTATGGCTCAACTCAGGACCAATCCGGCTATGGATACCAATCACTCGTCCATCCATAGAAAACAATGGCCCACCAGAGTCACCACCGATAAGCGTACAATCGGAGGTAAGGACATCTTCGTAGGTGTGGACAATACGTCCTAATCGCACAACCGGGTTACGGTCTTCCTGAAATCCACCAGGGTGGCCAACCGCCATTACCCACTGTCCTAAGACAACGTCGCCTGAAACACCCATATCCGCATGAGGCCAATCTTCGGCCTCCCAGTCCTCTGCGATGATTTTCATCAGGCCGGCATCAAAAGTGTTATTCAACCCCAATGTTTTGGCTGGAACCACACGACCATCTGAAAGAAACAGCCGGGCAGTTAAGCCGGGTTTCCCGGAGACGTGAGCAGCAGTTAGCACATAGCCATCACGGCTAATAATCACACCACTACCCTGTGCTGCCCCAACACCAATACCAACCACCGTCTTTTGGACTTTTTCGGCGAGCGTCTGCACATGTTCCTGAACAGATTCAATCTGATCGATTGACGAGGGAGCCTCTCCCGAAAAGAAAGCCTGCAGCTTTACATCCACCGAAACATTGATGGCTCGCTCATCACCAGGATTTGGCTGAGCCAAAACCATCGAAGCAAAAGTAAAAAGGAGTAGCAGAGGAAATAGACTGGAAACTTGCTGGCCTAAGCTCTTATTGGATCGAAACATGCTTTTTTTCTAAATCTAAGGGGGTAAGAGCATTCCATGCCCGTCCATCGTAGCCAAATCCGTATGGCGTCATTTACATTAAATATAATGTAAAATGCTTCATTAATAATTATTACCTGTGAAACATTTTTGGTAGATCAGATATTGGACTTTTTCAGTAGTTTGGCGACTTCTGTTGACTCCTCAAACTTTACCACGTTTACCTTATCGGTATGGTTATTTCAAAGAATAGCGATAACAACGGCCAAGACAATCATCAGCAGGTTGGTATGACAGATCGACTCATTATAGGATGCGGCTATTTAGGTCTGCGAGTGGCCCAGAAATGGATTGCCGAAGGCCACAGAGTCTTCGCGCTGACCCGCACTGAAAAGAACGCTGCCACGCTGGAGCAAGCTGGAATTCAGCCAATCCTTGGAGACGTCATGTCACCAGAGTCTCTACCAATGCTGCCCGTTGTAGAACAAGTCCTTTACGCCGTCGGATTTGATCGCCAAAGCGGCTATAACATTGAGCAAGTCTATGTTGATGGCCTGAAAAATATTGTCGCTAAACTACCAAAGACCATAAAACAATTCCTCTACATAAGTTCCACAGGCGTGTACGGTCAGGCTGATGGAAGTTGGCTTACAGAAAATTCGGAAACAAACCCAACACGGCCAGGCGGTAAAGCGTGTTTCAAGGCCGAGCAATTTTTATTAAATGTGTCACTCCCGGAACAAACCACGATCTTGCGTCTTGCCGGAATTTACGGTCCAAATAGAGTTCCAAGATTAGACCAGATCAAAACCGGAGAACCATTGGCGATTCCTCAGGATGGTTGGCTGAACCTCATTCACGTCGACGATGCCGTCACTATTATTGACTTGATGGTGCAACAGGCACCCAAAAAGGACTGTTATCTAGTCTCGGATGGTTGTCCCGTATTACGGAAAGATTACCTGGCAGAGATCGCAGGCATCCTTGGTGCCCCCCCTTTAACCTTTGCCGCAGTTGACCCTCACAGTGCCGTCGGACAACGAGCGAAAAATACGAAGCGCATCAGTAATAAGCGATTGGAATCGGAATTTGATATCGCGTGGCAGTACCCAACGTTTCGTGAAGGTCTCCGAAGGATATTGGAAAACCTATAAATTCGATGACTTGTACATAAATCCACCAAGAATTAGAATCGCTGTAAGTTAACCACAACGAACAATAGGATTCATCTATGCTGGAACGCCGCCCTGTTTTTCCTAATGTCATCGAAATCAATCACCAATTGGGTTACGTCGTCGGCTGTAATATCTACCTGATTTACAGTAACGAGGAATGGATCCTTATCGATATTGGGTACGAAGAAGTGGTTGAGGAAGTTGTCGACCTGATTCGCAATTTAGATTTCCCCTTTGCTAACTGTAAAACACTTATTGCGACTCATGCTGATGTAGACCATATTCAGGGGCTCGCTCAGCTGAAACAAGTCTTTAAAACCACCGTTTCTGCCCACCCACTTGCTGAAGAATCTCTGCGTATCGGAGACAAACTAAAGACGTTTGCTCAGATCGAAGCTCAAGGCATTGATTTGGACATGCCGCCGGTTAAAGTCGACAACCTGATTAATGACGGTGACAAGATCACCGTGGGAGACCTCGAACTTGAAGTTTGGTTGACACCCGGACACACCGATAGTCAATTGAGTTTCCGTATGGGTGACCTGCTTTTCAGTGGAGACAATATCTATCGGGATGGATGCGTTGGTGCTATTGATGCACACCATGGCAGTAATCTGGACGAATTTATCAAGTCGCTGCGGCGAATTAAGGCCAGCGATGTGAAGTGGCTTCTACCCAGCCACGGCCCAATCTTCCCAAAGGATGATGAACTCCTAGAACGAACGATTACCCGTTTGGAAAGTTACAGACATATGGCAGACTTTGGTACCTGTGCCACGGACTGGCCTTTAATGGATGAGTGGGAACGGGAAATCGCCGAAGGGAAGATGCCCGGATAATCGCCTCTCAATACGTGCCATCTAATTGAGGAATCCAGCAACCATGTCGGACAAGCTTTTAGAGTTATTACAGGATTTAGTCCGCATTCCCAGCGTCAACCCAATGGGACGGAAAGTTTCCGATGACATCTACTACGAAGGTCGCATGACCGAGTATTTGGAGCGTTGGTTTACTGCTTTGTCCGGGCTAGGTGTGGAATTCAAACGTAATACGCTTGAGCCTGGCCGCGACAATATCGCTGCCATCTTCCCTGGCAGTCGCCACTGGGAAGATGGAGGACGAGTCATCATGCTCGAAGCCCATCAGGACACTGTTCCTATAGACGGCATGACCATCGACCCATTCGAACCGATCATTCATGACGGTAAAATGTATGGCCGAGGTAGTTGCGATATCAAAGGGGGGATGGCATGTATGCTGACAGCGTTTAAACGCTTTGTTGAATCTCCACCAGCTGACCGACCAACCGTTGTGATGGCTTGTACAGTCAATGAAGAATTTGGGATGTCCGGAGCAGCCAAGCTTTGTGACTTGTGGATGGAAGAACAGTGGTTTCCTAAACCAGATGCCATCATCGTCGCTGAACCTACACTGCTTGACGTCGTTGTCGCTCATAAAGGGGTGACTCGATTTGAAATTGAAGTCACAGGCACTGCCTGTCATAGCTCTCAACCTGAATTAGGAAAGAATGCCATCTACCGTATGGCTCGCATTATTCAAGTACTAGAACAGTATGCGGGGGAGGTAGTAGGCACCTTAAATAAACATCCGTTAGTAACAAACCCAACACTCAATGTAGGAATGATTGAAGGGGGGATCAGCGTGAACACCGTTCCTGACCGCTGCTCCATCGAAGTTGGGAGACGAACCAGCCCGACAGAGATTCCGGAGGAGGCGTATCATCATATTCTTGATTATGTGAGACAAAATATCGCCGATGAACAATGGGCCCAAGATGTCATCTTTCACAAACCTACGATTTCATGTGGCGGGTTAAGCGACCAATTCAACGGTGAATTTGCATCTTATGTGCAAAGCGTGGTTCAACAGGCCGGGTATGCCGGTCAACGTATTGGTGTCCCATACGGAACTGATGCGCAGGCATTTTCCCTTCACCAAATCGCAACGGTCGTCTTGGGACCAGGTTCGATCGACCAGGCCCATACGAAAGATGAGTGGATTGAAGTGGAACAATTAACAGCTGCTGCAGAATTGTACTACCAATTAATCACTCAATTCGGTGCCTAATACAGCGGAGCGTTAGAAAGTTTCGCGCATAAGAGAAGGCGGCACTCTGAAGTGCGAATCAGAGTGCCGCCGAAAATCCGCTAAGCTGTTTTGCCACGCCATAATGTGCCGTTATGTCGTAGGCTTCAAATCTGTTGCCCGATAACCCCACGGACAGATCTGAATTCAACGGATTTAGAATACGTCAAGCCGGAAATGACTTCCCCAGTGATAACGTCGCTGCTGAGGATAAAAATTGTGCCACTGCGTATTGTAAGCTGGCACTCGCATTTCCTGAGGATACCGGTGGTACAAGCTCTCTTGGCTTCGATAGTACTCCTGTCCCCAGTAATTCTGTGGGTAGTACACATAAGGATAGTGATAAAAACGATCCCAATTGTAATGACTGTAGGCGCTTCCCCATGCTCGACCATAAGCTCGTTCCTGAGCCTGGGCGTCTGAGGTTAAACAAATCCCAAGCATTGCTGTACAAATGGCTATCAGCAAGACCTTTTTGATGCTCATCGATTATTCCTTTCGTTTCCCATGCCTCGGGAAATGGCATGACTCCATCAGGTTTCCCAAGGTCGCAGGCGCAAGCTATCCACGCAGCCTATCTGCCCACACTCAAATCTTCGGCAGGAAGTATGACCCGAATTGAAGGAATATTCGGCAGAATCGGAAAAGGTGTACCGATTAAAAATCTTCCATAATCCTCCGAATATGAGCTTACGAGCCCAATTCGAGGTGATAACTGTAGATTGAGGGCCTTCTAGTACAAAAATGACGAGCGGAGGCTATTGTGTGAATTCTCGGATTTCATCAAAATAGAAGCCTTAGTACTGCTAGTTGTCATACGACAGTGGACGAACACTTTTTAGGCAATGGCAGTCTTTTTATCGGACTTACTTTGTGATTTTTTTCACAAAGTCGCGATAAGGCGAACTTCTTCTTGAGATTAAGAAGAGTCGGACACAACCTATTTGCAGTATGTGGAAATAAGGCATTGCAAAAGCACATCATTAAAAAAGGTCTGTCGTTACCAATCGAAGGAAACCCTTCCCCAACGATCAGCCAGGCCAAGGCTGTTACTCACGTCGCATTACTCGGGGATGATTACCACGGTATGAAACCAACTCTGGCGGTTCAGGTCGGAGACCAAGTTAAAAAGGGACAGGTTGTCTTCGAAGATAAAAAAACTACCGGTGTAAAATATACTGCTCCTGCTGCCGGTAAGGTCGTAGAGATTAACCGCGGTGCCAAGCGCAAATTTGAATCCATGGTTATTGAGGTTTCTGGTGAAGAAGAAGTTACCTTCGATTCAGTTGGGGATAACTGGCGTGACCTAAATCGTGATTATGTGATCAGCGTCATGGTGGAGTCCGGACTATGGCCAACTTTGCGAACTCGCCCATTCGGCAAAGTGCCGGCAATTGATAGTGTTCCATCTTCCATTTTTGTGACGGCCATCGACACAGACCCTCTAGCCGTTAATCCGGAAATTGCTGTGGCGGAGAAAAGTGAAGAATTCCTGATGGGACTTCGAGCTTTAACTCAGTTGTCCGATAACATTCATGTGTGTGTTGGGCCCACCGTCGACGTTCCAGGCAATGGTGTTGAAGGTGTTAATTTCCATACCTTCGATGGTCCACATCCAGCCGGTCTGCCAGGAACCCACATTCACATGATTGATCCGGTCGGTCCTAATAAGACTGTCTGGCATATTGGCTATCAAGACGTGAGCGCGATCGGCACATTAGTTCGCACCGGAAAACTGGACTCCCAGCGTTACGTTTCTATTGGCGGCCCGGCTGCGAAGGAACCACGTTTATTACTGACATCTGTCGGAGCCAGTCTGGACGAACTGACGGAAGGGGAATTTGAAGGAGACCACGTTCGGATAATTTCCGGCAGCGTGCTATCGGGACGACAAACTCGAGAGTCTGTAAGCTTTCTGGGCCGATTCCATAATCAAATTTCTCTGCTTGAAGAGGGAGGGCATCGTGACTTCCTCGGCTGGCAGAAGCCTGGGTTCGATCAATTCAGTGTCACGCGAGCCTTCGCATCCGCCCTGAATTCGGCTAAATCCTTCGCAATGACTACCTCGAAAGGTGGTAGCAAGCGAGCGATGGTACCAATCGGATCCTACGAAAAGGTAATGCCTCTGGATATGCTGGCCACTCAGTTGCTTCGAGCATTGATTGTAGGAGATACAGAGCAGGCACAACTTCTCGGCTGTCTGGAACTGGCCGAAGAGGATCTAGCTCTCTGCACATTTGTTTGCCCCGGCAAATACGAATACGGTCCGATCCTCAGGAGCAGCCTAGCGACCATCGAAGCCGAGGGCTAACTTTTACTTACCACAGGCACTAGGTTGTCTGTTTAATACTTAACTTAAACTGGATCCAGTTAAATGCGTTGGTTGAGACAACTTCTTGATTCAAAAGCCCCGCTTTTCGAAGACGGTGGAAAGTTTGAGAAGTTCTATCCGCTTTATGAAGCGGCTGACACCTTTTTCTACACGCCTGGCGAAACCACTAAAGGGGCTTCGCATGTCCGTGACGCTTTGGACCTCAAGCGAATGATGACCATGGTCGTTGTCGCTTTAGTACCTTGTGTCTTTATGGCCTGTTACAACACTGGCTATCAAGCCAATAAAGGCTATGTAGATGCCTTAGGAAAAATAGCAACCACCACACCTGTAATCAATGCGGTTGTCCTGCAAGATCGTGAAGCAGCTACAAATGAGCAAGTTCCTCTGGAAGCTGCTCTTCCCAAACAAGGAAAAGATACGAAGCTAAATGAACTCGAACAGTCGCTTGGCTGGCGTCAAATTATCGTGGGGACACCAGATCCAGGTAGTCTGCTCAGCAATCTCCTGCATGGAGCGGCTTACTTTTTTCCGGTGTATATCGTCTGCATGACAATTGGTGGTATCTGTGAGGTCATCTTTGCGATGGTTCGCGGGCACGAAGTCAATGAAGGTTTTCTGGTGACGGGGCTGCTTTTCCCGCTAACACTTCCTCCTTCAATTCCACTTTGGCAAGTAGCTGTTGGGATCGCTTTTGGTGTCGTCATTGGTAAGGAAGTCTTTGGCGGGACAGGCCGCAACTTCCTAAACCCTGCCTTAACAGCCCGAGCCTTCCTCTACTTTGCTTACCCTGCTCAAATCTCCGGTGATAAAGTTTGGAACGCTTTAGGAAGTGTCGACGGCATTAGTGGAGCAACGGTGCTTGGCGATATTGCTGCATTACCGAACAAATTAGCGGGCCAGACGTTCCTTGAAAACTTCGATCTAACAAGCTGCTTTTTTGGTATGACTGGTGGCTCCATGGGAGAGACGTCAACGCTATGCTGTCTTATTGGAGCATTCTGCCTGATTGCGACAGGCATCGGATCCTGGCGAATCATGGTTTCCGTTCTAGCCGGCGGATTCCTGACAGCCCTGCTACTCAATACTGTCTCCGGTGATGAGAATGCTGCCATGTTTGCCATGACACCTGTACAACATCTGGTCGTAGGTGGCTTTGCATTCGGCCTCGTCTTCATGGCGACTGATCCTGTTTCAGCGGCGATGACAGACAAAGGTAAATATTTCTACGGCGCGTTGATTGGTATTCTTGCGATTCTGATCCGAGTAGTGAACCCTGCATATCCGGAAGGAATTATGCTGGCCATTCTATTTGGTAACGTGTTCGCCCCGCTTATCGACTATTTTGTCGTTCAGCAAAACATTAAACGACGTACAGACCGTTGGGCCAACGATGCCTTGGCGGAGGGTTCTCTCAATGAATAATCGCGATTCAGTAAAAAATACTTTCCTCGTAATGAGTGTACTCTGCATCATCTGCTCTGTGCTTGTTTCCGGTGCAGCGGTCGGACTGAAAAGTCGGCAGGACGCCAATGCCGCCTTGGACTTGCGGAAGAACATTCTCAGTGTTTCCGGTATCGACTATGTCGATGGTGATATCGAGCAACTATTTAGTAACAATATTGAAGCTCGGTTGGTCAATTTGAACACAGGAAGCTACGTTAAGGAAACCGAATACTCAAAAATGGACGCCAACTCTTTCGACCTGAAGAAACTGAATAAGAAAGAGGAAATGACTGACCTCAAAGGCAACGACCCTGCAGGCATTGGTGGACTGCGTGAAAATTATGCTGTTGTTTATCTCTACCCAGAAAAACAACAGCTTATCCTGCCAGTCCGTGGGAAAGGTCTTTGGTCTACACTCCAAGGCTTCATTTCCGTATCGGCTGACGACTTCACAACACGAGGGATCACCTTTTATTCACACAAGGAAACTCCCGGACTCGGTGGTGAAGTCGACAACCCTACCTGGAAAGCTCAATGGAATCAAAGCAAGCAAACGATTGATGTCGATGGGCAGGTCATTCTGAATGTAACTAAAAGTGGCGCTGCCGGACCGAATGATATCGACGGATTGGCCGGAGCGACCATTACGACTCAAGGAGTCGATAAACTGGTTAAGTACTGGCTCGGAAGTGAAGGATTTGGGGTATATCTCAAATCCAGCGACAAATTCGTCGAAGCCTCAAACTAAAACAATCACAACCTTCGTTGGTTATTTAGGAAAAAGGAAACTGAAGTATGGCTGAACCAAAAGCCAAAGACGTACTTCTTGATCCTGTATTCAAGAACAACCCTATTGCGCTGCAAATTCTTGGCATTTGTTCAGCCTTGGCAGTTACCACCAAACTCGACACCTCTTTGACTATGTGTGTGGCGGTGATTTTTGTAGTTGCGTTTTCAAACCTGGCCGTTAGCCTGATTCGAAACTACATTCCCTCCAGTGTTAGAATCATCGTCCAGATGACGGTCATTGCCTCTCTTGTGATCCTCGTAGATCAAGTTCTCAAAGCCTATGCCTTTGATGTGTCTAAACAGATGTCCGTCTTCGTGGGACTGATCATTACCAATTGTATCGTCATGGGACGAGCTGAGGGGTTTGCCATGAAGAATCGCCCGATGGTTAGTTTTCTTGACGGTATTGGAAACGGACTTGGCTATAGTTTTATTCTTCTAATCGTTGGATTCTTCCGTGAACTATTTGGTAGCGGAAAAATCTTTGGTCTGGAAGTGATGCCAGCTTCGTATCAGAACAACGGCTTAATGCTCTTGGCACCCAGTGCCTTCTTCCTGATTGGAATCATTATTTGGGTAATTCGCACCTTCCGTCCTGAACAGATTGAGGAAGCCTAACCATGTCAGAACATCTTAGTATTATTGTAAAATCAATCTTTATCGAAAATCTGGCTCTCTCGTTCTTTCTGGGGATGTGTACATTTCTGGCGGTATCCAAGAATGTCAAAACTGCTCTCGGACTCGGGGTTGCCGTTATTGTCATACAGGCTATTACTGTCCCTGCTAATAACCTCATTTATCAGTACCTGCTAGAAGAAGGAGCCCTGAGCTGGGCCGGGGTAGAAGATTCAAATCTAGAATTTCTCGGACTCATTAGCTATATCGGTGTCATTGCAGCGATGGTGCAAATTCTTGAAATGACCCTCGATAAGTACTTCCCGCCTCTCTACAACGCACTGGGCATCTTCCTACCGCTTATCACCGTGAACTGTGCCATCCTTGGTGGTTCGCTTTTCATGGTGGAACGTCAATACACCTTTATTGAAAGTGTTGAATTCGGCATTGGTAGTGGAGTCGGCTGGGCTCTGGCAATTGCTGCTTTGGCTGGCATTCGGGAAAAACTGAAATATAGCGATGTACCCCACGGACTACGCGGGTTAGGTATCACTTTTATTATTGTCGGCCTGATGGCGATGGCTTTTATGGCATTTGGCGGCATCCAACTGTAATAGACAACGGCTTCAGAAACACAACAAACCAAATATCACCTTTACCTATTAGGTTGAAGATTTATCACAATGGATACGAGCACGATATTTCTTGGCGTTTTTATGTTCACCGCAGTTATGCTTGCACTCGTGGCAATCATCCTCATCGCCAAAAGCAAACTAGTTGCTTCCGGCCCGGTCACAATCCTGATTAACGACCAAAAGGAAATTGAAATTCCGGCTGGAGGTAAGCTCTTAGGCGCTTTGGCGGATAACAGTATCTTTGTCTCATCAGCCTGTGGCGGTGGCGGTACATGTGCTCAGTGTCGTGTCGTCATCCACGAAGGTGGTGGAGACATCTTAGCAACCGAGAAAAGTCACATCTCGAAGCGTGAAGCTTGTGAAGGGCATCGCCTTTCCTGTCAGGTCGCGGTGAAACAGGACATGAAAATCGAGGTTCCGCCGGAAGTCTTCGAAACCAAAAAATGGGAATGCACTGTACGCTCTAACAATAACGTAGCGACCTTTATCAAAGAACTGGTGCTAGATCTACCTGCAGGTGAAGAAGTTGGCTTTAAGTCAGGCGGTTATATTCAAATCGAATGTCCTCCGCATGTCGTGCATTACAAAGATTTTGACATCGAAGATGAATATCGCGAAGACTGGGACAAGTTCGACGTATGGCGATATACCTCGACTGTCACAGAACCTGTAATCCGCGCCTACTCCATGGCCAACTATCCGGGCGAAAAGGGAATCATCATGCTCAACGTACGTGTTGCTTCTCCACATCCACGTGCTCCTGAAGGTACACCTCCCGGACAAATGTCGTCTTACATATTTAATCTAAAGCCTGGTGACAAAGTAACGATCTCCGGACCCTATGGTGAATTCTTCATTCAAGACACTCCGTCTGAAATGGTATATATCGGGGGCGGGGCAGGTATGGCGCCCCTGCGGAGTCATATCTTCGAATTGTTCAAAGAACGCCAGACTGACCGTAAAGTATCCTACTGGTACGGTGGACGAAGTACTCGTGAATTGTTCTATCTAGACGAATTCGAAGACCTAAAACAGAAATACGAAAACTTCAATTACCATATTGCCTTGTCAGACCCTGTTCCAGAGGACAATTGGACAGGCCATGAAGGGTTCATTCATCAGGTCCTGTTAGACGAGTATCTGTCAAAGCATCCCAATCCAGAAGATGTTGAATACTATATCTGTGGACCGCCGATGATGCTATCTGCGGTGCGGAATATGCTGGATGACTTAGGAGTCGAGCCTGAGAATGTTATGTATGACGACTTTGGTGGCTAACTCCCAGAGACTTGGCAGAGCAGGTTGTGGTCAATGAAATCCAATTCTCCGATTGCTAAATTTACACTGGGTCTGTTCGTCCTGTTCTTTATCTTGTGGTGTTTCCGCAACACCGACCCCCTCATTCCCACCACGGCCCCCGGGTTGGAATTGCGCGGGCGGACAATGGGCACTACCTACAAAGTGGTACTGGCAAATCGTGATCGAGAGCACTCTCTCGAAACCTTACAACAAGAAATAAATACACGCCTGCGGGAAATCAATCAGGTCATGTCGACCTATCTTGAGGATTCCGAACTCTCTCAATTCAATCAGTCAACTTCCACCGACTGGATCGCGGTCTCAGATGAATTGCTTCAATTAGTTCAGCGTGCCCAGACGATCAGCAAGGCTACCAACGGCGCATTCGACATTACAGTCGGGCCAGCAGTCAATCTATGGCAATTCGGACCGCGGGATGTATCACAGCAGAGGACCCTCCCCGCCGAGACCGACATTCAAGCAGTTAAAGGTAAGATTGGCTACCAGTATTTACATGTAGATCAAGAACGCCAATCGTTACGCAAAGACATCCCTGAACTCTATGTTGATTTATCTGCGATTGCTAAAGGTTACGCTGTCGACGAAATCGTGGCTCTCATGAAACAATACCCAATCGTCGATGGTTGCATGGTGGAAATTGGCGGGGAAATTGGAACGCTTGGTAGGCGGGCTGACGGAACACCCTGGCGTATCGGAATTCAGGATCCCGATACCCCGCCCGGCAGTTTGTCAGCCACAATCAATCTCTCCACACAGGCAATGGCAACGTCAGGCGACTATTTCAATTTCTTTGAAGTGGATGGAATACGATATTCCCACACCATTAATCCCCTCACAGCCAAGCCGGTCACACACAACTTAACAAGTACCGTCGTGATCACAAAAAACTGTGCGGAAGCCGATGCATGGGCAACTGCCCTCTTGGTGCTGGGGCCAGTTCAGGCCTATGATATAGCTAGGCAACATAATTTAGCAGTTATGCTTTTTGAACGAACCGATTCAGGTATCACCTCCCAACAAACACCACACTTTGAAAAAACGGTAGTGAAAGATTAAATGCGATGTCTTTTTTCGAATTATTTCTGATCTCGTGCGGCGTCTTTGGTGGAGTCTTTCTGGCCATGGCAGTAGGTGTCATTTTCAGTAACCGGCAGCTTAAAGGCAGTTGCGGCGGGTTGGCAGGAATGCTGGATGAAAACGGCAACTCACTGTGTGAGTCGTGTTCGACACCCGTTGAAGAGTGTGAGGACTTCAGGCAACAACAGTGCGATTAAAAAAGAGAACACGCCCTTGCTTGCCGTCATCCACAGGATGAAGGCTCAGTAATACACTAAAGCCTCACGGTTTTAGGAAGAACGTATTCTCCGGTTCGTAATGAAACCGCAAACCAAACCTCGTACAACTCTTTGAAAACTTCAAAATACAACCGCGGAATATCATTACCAACCAAAACACATTTTAGAAACAACTTAAAAATCACCAATTATTTGGTGGGTTCGACTGCCATTCACTGACAGCTCCGATTCCCACAAGTCTAAGACAAATCAGGAAACACCATGCCTCAAGAATTAACACTCACCACTGTACAAGATGTTCTTTCGGGCTTTATTGATCCCGAAACTGGTCGTGACATTGTTACCATGGAGCAGGTTAGCAATATTCAGATTGACGGTGGCAGTCTGACGTGCGATTTCGGCTTGTCCACCCACAGTGCCCCAATCTGGGAAAGCAAGCGAGCAGAATTTGAACAGTATTTACATGCCAATCTCGCAGGTCTTACAGATCTCGCGGTGAATCATGTCATCCACGAACGGCCTGCCTCAGCTATCGGGGAATTCGGGCTAACCGTAAAAAGCGTTATTGCGGTTGGTTCAGGTAAGGGAGGTGTTGGTAAGAGCACCATTGCCGCAAGCCTGGCACTGGGTCTTCAGGCTGCAGGATCCAAAGTGGGTATTATGGATGCGGACGTGTATGGTCCAAGTATTCCACAGTTACTGGGTGTCAACGATGCGGGCGCTCCGACCGTCAATGAAAATAAAAAAATTGTCCCCGTAGATGCTAACGGCATCCCCGTTCTTTCGATGGGCTTCATGGTCCCCGAAGGGGAAGCCGTTATTTGGCGTGGACCAATGCTCCATGGTGCTATCACACAGTTTCTACGAGATGCCGCGTGGGGGGATTTAGACTATCTAATTATTGATATGCCGCCGGGGACTGGAGACATCGCGCTGACGCTGTCACAGGTCATTCCGCTCACAGGAGCCATCGTTGTTTGTACTCCGCAACGAGTGGCCTTGCTGGATGCTGTAAAATCCATCGCGATGTTCCGTAAAGTGAACATTCCTGTCCTAGGCATGGTCGAAAATATGAGTGGTTTTATCTGCCCTGATAACAACAAGCGTTACGATATCTTTGGCAGTGGTGGCGCTAAGAAAAGTGCTGCTGAACTAAATGTACCTTTTCTGGGTGAAGTGCCAATTACACTAAGCATTCGTGAACATGGGGATGCCGGTACCACAAATCGAAATTTAGAGGATCCTGAATCCTCCGCATCCTTGCGATCGATCGTGGAAACACTCGTTGCCAACATGGCCGGTAGTGCGGAACAGGAACCCCCACAACCTCAACTACCAGTCCTAGGCTAAAGGAACTTTACGCCTATCTCTGCCCCGCCTCAGCGCATAAAAAAACACGCTTCCAAAATTAATCTGAAAGCGTGTTTTTTAATTCAAAATTAAAGACTTATCTCTTCTTACGACGAGTAGTCTTTTTCTTAGCAGCCTTACGTTTAGGTGCAGCTTTCTTCTTAGCTACCTTCTTCTTAGCTACCTTCTTCTTAGCTACCTTCTTCTTAGCTACCTTCTTCTT
>Ga0115011_10000137_pt1 | contig 69009 bp, 56 predicted proteins | sample TroAtlMetagenome_2_FD_88705 | JGI IMG/M metagenome (GOLD analysis project Ga0115011, IMG submission 88705) | Marine eukaryotic phytoplankton communities from Atlantic Ocean - Tropical Atlantic ANT8 Metagenome | ecosystem: Environmental > Aquatic > Marine > Oceanic | place: Tropical Atlantic... | reverse complement strand
CTCTGGACCTGCTGGAGGGCGCTGGGGTCGACACGGCGGACCATGTGGTGCTATTTACGGACTCTAAATACACATTAGGGGTGCTTACTCAGGGTTGGAAGGCAAAGGCGAATAAGGAGCTTATACTCTCCATTAGAGAGAACGTATCCAGGTGGCCTAATCTGGATATTCGCTGGGTAGCGGGCCATGTCGGGATCACAGAAAATGAGCGCGCAGATGAGCTCGCTGGCAACGCCGTAATTGCTAGAGCGTAGAGGCACTCGTGAAACATATCGTAGCCCATGTCCCCGTAAGCCCGTTCCAGATGAATGCATGGATCTGTGGAAACCCAGAGACTCGTGAAGCTGTCCTTATCGACGCTGGTGCAGATCCATCTAAGTTAAACGGCCTTATCGCGATGAACGACCTGAAGCTGGTCGCTATTCTCCAGACTCATGCACACTGGGACCATGCAGGAGCCCTGCGGACTATGCAAGAGCAGCACGGGGTACCAGTCACCGTTCACGAGCAAGAGTTGCCATTGTATTATGGACTAGAGGAGCAGGGCCTTAGATTTGGTCTACCCCCTGTCCCAACCCCGCTGCCCCCAGACCACTTGGTAGAGGACGGCGAGACCTTTGAGGTGGCAGGCATGACCGTAAAAGCTCACTTCTTGCCTGGTCACACCCCTGGTTGTGTGGCCTTTGAGATCGGAGACCACCTCTTTGTGGGAGATGTCCTCTTTTCTGGCTCCATAGGACGTACAGACCTCCCAGGGGGAAGTCCTGCTGTAATGACAGGTTCTCTGCGAAAGCTCTTTGAGCTGCGTGATGAACTAAAGGTTCACTCAGGCCATGGCCCCGATACGACCATTGGTCGCGAGAGGGCGAGCAACCCATTTGTGAAGCATGTTTTGAGTGGGGGGAGCCTGGGCTGAGCTGGGCAGTCAGCCGTTAAGCTTCTGTTGATACGCGTTAACTCAGACAGCCCTCCTTATATTGTTCACAAACTCTAAGATAGTCTTCATCTTTACCTTAGAAACCCCTTGTCGCCTGGCCTCCATGGTCGCATCAACCTCAACCCATTCGAAACCTAATTCGCGGCTTTTTAGAATCACTTCAGCGTCCAAGAACCAATCTGTGGAGTTTGCCTCGATAGACTCCCATGTCTCCTTTTTGAAGATCTTAGGGCAGCCGTTGGAGTCAGTAGAGGTTGCGCCTAATAGCCCCATGACCTTGTTGTAAACGGAGCTGATTACCACCCTCTGTAAACCATCATGTCGTGCGGTGCGCTTGGCCTTAGCCAACCCCCTTTCGCTTGCCAATGCAGCTCTGTATGTCGCCACGACTACGCTGCTATCAACCTGTCCGTCCCCCCAATGCCACCCGAGGTATGGTGTCTTTAGTGAGCGCATTCCGCTTAGGATTCCGCCGCCATAACCAGCGTTCTCCTGCAGGTGTACAACAGCGCAGTTATCAAGCTCACTAGCGAGCCCGTTTAGTAGTGCAGGGGTCTGATCGGTAGAGCCGTTGTTTACGAGAGCCAGATGAAAAGGCACACCTTCTCTTTGGAGTTCCGTCACCAGATCTCGAACAACCCTCTCGCAACACTCCTCCTCATTGTAGAAAGGGATCGCTAAACCTAGCTTCACGCTCCCACCTCTTCCCGCAGGTTGTCGATTGTTCCCCATCGAGTGCGCACACATGGCGGGAAGTCGGCGCCTTTTTCGATAAAGCCCTTGAGCCATAGCCTAGTCTTTGGGTCGGAAGGGTAGCCCGAGCCGATCTCACCCAGTTGGCGTAAGTCATCTATTAGGCTGTCGCGGTGCACCTTTGCGAAGATGCTCGCGGCAGAACATGCTGGGTAATTCAGATCGGCTTTGGGCTCTACTGTTAGCTTGGGCACGTAATTTAGCCTACCAAGGAGCCGTTGAACAAAATTTGGAATCCCACTTGGATGGCATGGGGCGTCGATTATTACGTGGTCGGGTCTATGCTTCTTTATCAGGGCTGCAAAGGCCTCCTCTTCGAGTGTGTTGATGTTGCCTGCGTCAATGGCAGCCTCCGATATCTCCATCACGTCTGGCGTTCCGATGGGTTTCAACAATTCACGCAGGAGCACCCTTTTCTTGGCGGAGAGTTTCTTTGAATCCGTGGCGCCAGTCTTTATCACCTCTTCGACTTGATCAGCCTGTACCACGTAAGCGCCTACAACTAGTGGCCCTAATACGCACCCGCGACCAGCTTCGTCAAGACCCATTACCTTCATTTTAACTCCAAAACATTGGCTTTACGCGACAGTCGTATCTGGAAAGAGAAGAACCCTCAACATCATTCCATCGTGTATTTGAATACCGCATTGTCCAATACCAGCGTATAAAGGTAATTATTGAGTAATTGGTGCTTAGGGGTGAGCTTGCTGCTACTTGACTCTGCGCTCACTACGGAATAGAAAAATAGGGTCGTATCGTAGCCTTCACACAGAGGAATTTGAATGTCATCAACATACCTGCCGATATTGTTGTCGATTGCGATCGCTGTGGTCTTCTCCCTGCTATTCGTGTGGCTGTCGAAGGCTTTCGGTCCAAGCCGTCCAAGTGCTACAAAAGAGGCGGTGTATGAGTGCGGGATGCCGCCTATTGGGACCGCGCACCAGCGTTTCTCAGTTAAGTTTTTCCTTGTAGCTGTCCTCTTCATCTTGTTTGATCTTGAGGCGGTTTTTATTTACCCATGGGCTGTTGTTTTCAAAGAGTTCGTAGAGAGTGGAATGGGTCTGTACATCTTAATGGAGATGGGCTTCTTTATTTTTATTCTCTTCTTGGGTTGGTTTTATGTCCTTAAGCGTGGCGCTCTTGATTGGGATTGAGCAGGTCGTATTTAGATAGTTTTACCAGAGGGTCAGAAAGCCGACCTTCGCTTCTTAGGAACAAAGATGGGTCTTGAAAACAAACTACCGTTTATGACTACAACCATAGACTCAGTCATAGGTTGGGGTCGAAAATACGCCATGTGGCCAATGCCGTTTGGTACAGCCTGTTGCGCTATTGAGTTTATGGGTGTGGTTGGGCCAGAATTTGATGTTTCTCGATTTGGTGCAGAGGTTGTCAGGTTCTCGCCCCGACAGGCTGATCTAATGTTGATAATGGGGACCATTACGCAGAAAATGGCACCTGTTCTCAAGCAGGTGTACGATCAGATGCCAGAGCCTAAGTGGGTCATCTCAATGGGGGCGTGTGCTAGTTCGGGTGGCTTCTACAACAACTACAGCGTAGTCCAGGGTGTGGATGAGCTTATCCCAGTAGATATCTACGTTGCTGGATGCCCGCCCCGCCCAGAGAATGTTATCGACGCAATTCATCAACTCCAACAGAAGATCGCTGACGAGCGCTCCTCTAAATACGCCTAGAGAATAGGAAAGCAGATTATGGATCAGACTTCAATAGCGTCAAAGGTGGCGGAACAGTTTGCTGGCAAGATCGTGTCTAGTGGCGAGTATGCGGGCCAATCTTTCATTACAATCAACCCTCCTCAATTGGTTGAGATATTGATTTGGCTTAAAAGTGAGCAGGATCTAAAGTTTGATAGGCTCATGGATATCGGCGGTGTTGATCTCATTGACCATCCGAGCGAGCCAGATCATAGATTTGAGGTTGTCTACCAGCTTTTGAGCTTTGAGTATCGACACAGGTTTAGAATTAAGGTCGCGGTCAAGGATGACACGGTGCCAGTCCCAAGCCTATGGACAATGTGGGGTATGGCTAATTGGATGGAGAGAGAGGTCTTCGACCTATTTGGGATACACTTTGAAGGCCATCCAAATATGCGCAGAATTTTATGTCATGAGGACTTCGAGGGTCACGCCCTAAGGAAGGACTACCCCATAGATAAGAGGCAGACATTGAGCCGACCTGTCGCGAGCATAATGACTGAAAAGCAGGAGTGGGCATGAGTGTAGGGAATACGCCAGAACTCGTTACGGACAAGCTGACTCTCAACATTGGGCCATCACACCCAATTACACACGGAACCCTCCGGATACAGGTGCAGCTCGATGGTGAGACAATTGAGCGTGCTGCGTGTGAGATAGGTTACCTTCATCGCGGCTTTGAGAAGCAGGCAGAGAACTGTTTTTATCAACAGGTAATTCCTTTCGCCGAGCGATTGAATTACATGGGCCCTGTCCACAATTCAAACGCTTGGTGTTATGCTGTAGAGCAGTTGTTGGGAATTGAGGCCCCACCAAGGGCACAGGCTATTCGGGTGGTTACATCAGAATTGGCCCGTATTATGGACCACACTGTCTGCCTAGGGACAAACCTCGTTGACTTGGGTGCCCTTACCAACTTTTGGTACCTTTATGGATACCGCGAGAAGATAAATGAGCTCTTTGAGGAGCTTTGTGGCGCAAGAATGATGGTCAACTACCCACGGATTGGTGGGGTGATGGAGGACATTCCAGAGGGGTGGCTAGAAAAGGTGAAAGAGGTGATGACAGAGATGGATGTTGTCATCTCAGAGGTGAAGGGCCTTGTGGCCAAGAACCGCATCTTCCTAGATCGGACACGTGGAGTCGGTGTCATCACAAAGGAACAGGCCATTTCATGGGGTATCACTGGCCCAACCCTAAGGGCTTGTGGTTTAGACTACGATATTCGCAAGCAGAACCCGTATTGGGGCTATGAACAGTACGACTTCGAAGTCCCTGTGTACAACAACGGGGACACAAATGATCGAATGATGATACGATTTGATGAGATGGAGCAGTCTCGCAGGATAATCCTACAGGCAGCTGATAAAATGCCGGACGGCCTGTTCGTCTCCGATGATACACGCATATCACTTCCTGAAAAGGACAAGGTATACAACACAATGGAGGGGCTAATCAGCCACTTCAAATTGATTATGCACGGTATTCCCGTTGATGCGGGCGAGGTCTACTCGGTAACCGAAGGCGGTAACGGTGAGCTTGGGTTTTACATTGTCTCAGATGGCGGCCCTAACGCCTATAGGGTTCGTGTCAGGCCACCTTGCTTCGCAAATTACTCTGTGTTTCCTCACATAATCGTGGGTTCCCAAGTGGCTGACATTGCTGCAGCGCTGGGATCTATCAACATCATCGCAGGGGAGCTTGACCGATGAGCAGTAACCAACCATCTCACCGTGAGGTTCAAAATAACGGTCATGGTGAGATCTCATTTTCGGCCGAGCAAGAGGCTGAAATCGTAGATATTTTAGGGAAATACCCTACTCAGAAATCAGCGGTTATGCCTCTTCTGTGGATGGCCCAGCGCGAATGGGGATGGATATCACACGATGTCTGCAGGCTAGTTGCCAAGCGCCTGGAACTCCCTCCTTCGCATGTGCTAACAGTCGCTACTTTCTACACAATGTTCAAGAAGACTCCGACTGGTGAGTACCTTCTCCAGGTCTGTCACACTTTGTCTTGCGCTTTAGTTGGTGCCGATAATCTTATCGCTCACATAGAAGACAAGCTTGGTATTAAGGACGGAGAGACCACACCTGATGGAAAGTTCACACTTATGCGAGTTGAGTGCCTCGCCTCTTGTGGATCTGGCCCGATGATGCAGGTAAATGACGACTTCTACGAAGGGCTCAATGACAGCAGGGTAGACGACATTCTAGGTTCTCTAAGTGCAGGCAAGCCCCCATCAACCCCAAGGCCGGAGGTGGACCAATGGACTCATACCCCCGTATCCTAACTAAAAACTGGGAAAATCCTAACTCGCACACCTTGGAAGAAGCCAAGAAAGCGGGCCAGTACAGCGTGCTTGAGAAGTGCCTAAAGATGGACCGCCAGGCTATAAAGCAAGAGGTCTTAGATGCAGGGCTTCGAGGTCGTGGTGGGGCTGGTTTCCCAGCTGGTCGCAAGTGGATGTTTGTTCCTGATGCCGAGAAGCGACAGGGTAAGCCAGTATATTTAATCTGTAATGCGGATGAATCAGAGCCTGGCACATTCAAGGATCGATACTGTATGTGGCACGACCCTCATATGCTGATTGAGGGAATGATAATCGCAGCATACGCCTTGGAGTGTAAGACAGCTTACATCTACCTTCGAGGTGAGTTTAAGTTTATTCAAGATCGTGTTGATGATGCCATAGCAGAGGCTAAAGCTGCTGGTCTTTTAGGTAAGAACATCCTTGGAACAGGGTTTGACTTTGAGCTATACACCCACCAAGGAGCAGGGGCATACATCTGTGGCGAGGAGACGGCGCTTATATCTTCTATAGAGGGAGAGCGAGGTCAGCCTAGACTAAAGCCACCATTCCCAGCTGTCGAAGGGGCATGGGGCTGTCCTACGGTCGTAAACAACGTAGAGACGCTCGCTGTAGTGCCTTGGATTATGAAGAATGGCGCTAAGGCCTACTCAGCCATAGGAACCGAAAAGGCTACAGGAACCAAGCTGTTCTCTGTATCAGGACACGTGATGAAGCCAGGTGTTTATGAGATCCCTATGGGCATTCCCATGACAAGCTTTATAAACGATATATGCGGTGGTCTAAAGCCAGGTCGTACACTTAAGGCTGTTATTCCTGGTGGCTCATCAGTCCCTGTTATGACACCAGAAGAGGTAAGCAAGGCGACTATGGATTACGAGTCTATTCAAGAGGTCTCAGGCTCATACCTAGGTAGTGGCGGGATGATCGTAATGGACGATACAACCGATATGGTTAGTGCCCTCTCCAATCTTTTACGCTTCTATGCTCACGAGTCTTGCGGACAGTGCACACCTTGTCGCGAGGGGGTTGGCTGGATGTCTCAGATTTTGATTCGTCTCGATAAGGGAGATGCTTCAGATGATGACCTTGAGATACTATTGGACCTAGCAAACAACATACACTCGAAGACAATCTGTTTCTTCGGTGCATCTGCAGCAATGCCAGTTCAGAGCTTCCTCCAGAAGTTCAAACCAGAGTTCTTGGCGAAAATAGAGTCTGCCAGAGCTAAAATTTCGCCACAAGGAATATCCACTAACTCAGAGGCCGGTGGGCCCCGCGCGGGAGCTAAGTAATGCCTGTTGTAAAGGTAGATGGTATCGAAGTCACCGTAGAAAACGGCGTCAATATGATTCAGGCTGCGGCTCTAGCTGGGGTTGATATCCCGCACTTCTGCTACCACCAGGATCTGTCGATCGCTGGTAACTGTAGAATGTGCCTTGTAGACGTCGAGGCTGGCGGGCGGGGGCCAGACATAGCCTGCAACATGCAGGCTCGTGATGGCCTCGAGATAAGAACAGATTCCGATAACGTTAGTAAGATGCGTGAGTCTGTTATGGAGTTCTTGCTTAAGAATCACCCTCTAGACTGTCCTGTCTGCGATCAGTCAGGTGAGTGCACACTGCAAGATCACTACTCAGATCACGGTAACAATGGCTCACGCCTTGCTGACATCAAAAATCATGCACCTAAACGTCAGACACTCTCCGAAAAGATAATTCTGGACGCTGAGCGATGCATAGCCTGTTCACGCTGTGTACGCTTTGGAGATGAGATCACCAACACTGGTGATCTCAGGCTCTTTGAGCGCACCGACCACACTGAGATCGGCCTTTTCCCTGGAGAGGCGCTAGACCACGGTTACCAGGGCAACCTTATAGATATATGCCCTGTTGGGGCGCTTACTAGTCGAGAATTCCGTTTTCAGAAACGAGTTTGGTACCTTAGAGAGACCCCTTCAATCTGTACTGGCTGTGCTACAGGTTGCAATATCGTAGTTGAACACCAGAGTGGTGAGGTCTTTAGGTTCAAGCCTCGTAGAAACCCAAGCGTAAACAGCTCTTGGATGTGCGATGAGGGGCGTGAGACCTGGAATCAGTCTAATGACGCCTCTCGTATTCTTATGGCTAAGGTCGAAGGTAGCAGGACCGACTTCGCGGCTGCGGCTACCGCTGCTGCCGAGCTTTTGTCGGGCAAAAAGGTAGCTATAGTACTCGGTACCAAAGGTTCCAATGAGGGCAACAGAGTAATGGCTCTTTTGGGCTCAAAATTAGAGGGTTCTAAGCTCTTTGTTCTGGGCGGTAACGATCCTTCAGATGTCACTTCGTCTGATAACCTGTTGAAGGTTGAGGATAAGAGCCCTAACCGAGCCGGTGCTAAGTTAGTGGCCGATGTTAGTGGTGGGGCTGGAACTGAAAATGACCTCAAGTCCGCTTTGGCTGGAAGAGAATTTGACGCAATGGTGGTCCTGCAGGACGACGCGGTTGGCAGAATGGGCGGAGCCACTGTCCCTAATGTTATCTTTATAGGTACTCATGCTAACGAGACCTCCGCTGTAGCTAAAGTAGTTATACCAGCGGCCGCTCACGTCGAGTTCAACGGTACTTTCATAAATAAGGATGGTATCGTTCAACGCTTCAGGCGAGCGGTACATCCGTCTGGTGATTCGTTGCCCGACTACTCCGCTGTAGACAAGGTGGCTGTAGCTCTATGTGGCAGCGTTGCCGGCTCAGATGGGGCTGAAATATTCGCTGGTTTAGCGAAGGATTCACCTGAGCTAAATGGGGCCTCATGGTCGTCCATTAGCGGCACAGGTCACCAGATAGGTTCAACTCAAACAGCGGGCGCTGCTGCGCCTAGCAAGTAGGAGTATACGTGCAAACATTTGACCCCAGTTTTGGAATTGTCCTTGGGAAGTGTCTGTTTACTCTTTTGTTGGTGATGCAGTTAGTTCCTCTTCTAATATGGGCAGAGCGTAAGGGCGCAGCCTTTATTCAAGACCGACCTGGTCCAAACCGTGCGGATATCAGAGGAATACGAGCGGGTGGCCTGGTACACAGTCTGGCTGATGTAGTAAAGCTCATTTTCAAAGAGGACATAGTCCCTTCTCACGTCACCAAGAAGCTCTGGGCTGCAGCTCCAGTGATAGCTATGACTGTGGCATTGAGTACATTCGTGATCATCCCATGGAGTGACTACATCCAGATCGGCGACACTGTAGTGAACATGCAGGTGAGTCAGCTTGATGGAGGAGTGCTCTACATCCTGGCTATCACTAGTCTTGGCGTATATGGCGTAATGCTAGCTGGCTGGGCCTCAAACAACAAATTCTCACTATTGGGTGGCTTGCGCTCGTCTGCACAGATGGTCAGCTATGAGCTGTCGATGGGCTTCTCGCTGGTTGTTGTCTTTATGATCTTCGGAACTGTCTCTCTTCAGAGTATGTACTTAGACAACGGAGAAATAGTCTATACTGGAATTGTGGCCTCTCAGGAGGGCGCCCTTTGGAACTGGGGTATATTTAGAGGTTGGGGTACGGGTGTAATAGCATTTATTGTCTTCTGGATTGCGGTTTTCGCAGAGACTAACAGACTGCCTTTCGACCTCCCCGAGGCCGAAGCTGAGCTTGTAGCTGGTTACCACACCGAATACTCCTCCTTGAGGTTCGCCCTTTTCTTTATGGCAGAGTACAGCAACATGATCGTTGCTTGTGCTGTAACAGCCACACTCTTCTTCGGTGGATATCACGTCCCGTTTGTCACGGGAGATATGCTTAGAGAGAACTCCGATCAGGTGCTTGTATTGATGGGCGGAGGTGGTGCTACAGCATTTGTAGCCTTCTTTGTTATCGCTATGAAGCGCAAGAAAGGTCGTTTCTACCAGAGCCTCCCAGCGGGCGATCCAAGGCTCAAGGAGCCATCTTTCTGGATGGGTGTCTGGGCCTTAATGGCGGTAGCGCATGTCGGCCTAGCCGTGTTGGGTTCGTCTGGTACCGTAGGCGCTACGGACATAGGTCCAGATGTAATCACTACTATGATTCACCTAATGGCGCTGGTAGGTAAGATCCTAATCGGTTGCTGGATAATGATTTTGGTTAGGTGGACGTTACCTCGTTTCCGTTACGATCAGCTAATGAACCTTGGTTGGCGCCGTCTGCTACCGATCTCTATGGGTAATGTCTTTGCCGCAGGGATCGTTATGGTCATCGCTAACCAGTTTGGTCTTTGGTACTAAGGGGGCTCAGATATGTCGAACAGTAATAATGAGAGCTCATATCTTGGAGAGATCCTGAAAGGTATGAAGATAACTATGGGTCACGTCATAAAGAACGTGATGAACCCAGAGGGTATTCCTACAGTCGAGTACCCCGAGGTCAAAAAGGTGATGCATGACCGCTATCGAGGAGCTCATCGCCTAACCACAAAGGACGATGGTTCGATAAAGTGCGTAGCTTGTATGTGCTGTCCTACGGTGTGCCCTGCCAATTGCATCACTATTGTTGCAGGTGAAGGGGAGGGGGATGTAGAAAAATATCCTGTTCGGTTTGAGATTGATATGCTTCGCTGTATCTTCTGCGGATTCTGTGTTGAGGCATGTCCTAAAGACGCTATCCGTATGGACTCAGCAATCTACGCGGTCAATGGGTATAACCGCCAAGATATGGTCTACACTAAGCCGTATATGCAAGATCTTATGGATGGAGAGAAATCAAACTCTGCTACCCACTATAAAGATAACCCTGAAGACGCTCCTGTGGGATATCGAGTTGAGATCAAGCCAACCACGTCAAGCGTCGCAGAGTAACCTTGGACAAACACTTCGGGAATTGAATTTGGAAACGCTAATATTTACAATACTGTCATCAGCAGCTGTGCTCTTAGGGGTCGGCGTAGTGACAATGAGAAACCCCATCTCAAGTGCGCTGTCGCTTGTGGGTACGTTTTTCTGTTTAGCTGGTATCTATGCCATGCTGGGGGCGCACTTTGTCGCTGTCATCCAGGTGCTAGTCTATGCAGGGGCGATAATGGTCCTATTCATTTTCGTCATTATGCTGCTGCAGCTGCGTGATGAGGAGGACTACTCCTGGAGCGAATATGGACCTAGGATTATTGGCGGTATGGTCGTGTCTATATTGCTTTGTGGCGCCCTAGTTGTGGCGCTCTCAGGGGCTAATCAAGACTATGGCCCAGTAGGCGCCGAGTTCGGAACAATCAAGCAGATTGGATACCTGTTGTTCGGTAATCCAGAATCTGGGGCGATAGGGAAGTACCTTCTACCTTTTGAGGCCGTGTCAGCGCTGTTGACCGTTGGTGTTGTCGGGGCTGTTGTCCTCGGAAAGAGGAAATTATAATGGAAGCCATTGGACTTTTCCATGTTCTAACCTTGTCGGGAATACTCTTCTCGTTGGGTGTGGTAGGAGTTCTTACCCGTAAGAACATTCTTATCGTATTTATGAGTGTTGAGTTAATGCTAAACGCCGTGAACCTCTCATTTGTAGCTTTCGCTAGAGAGACGGGTCAGGCTGATGGTCATCTGTTCTCAGCTATCGTTATGGCTGTTGCTGCTGCTGAGGCAGCGGTGGGTCTAGCGCTAGTTATTCTGCTTTATCGCAACCGTCTGACCGTCCATTTGGATGAGTTGGACATCATGAAGGGGTGAGATAGTGACTGCATCAAATCTCGCACTTATTCCCGCGCTACCCCTATTGGGCGCAGTAATTAACGCAATCGGCAATAGGCGATTCTCTAGGAAGGTCGCTGGTACTATAGCAACTGTTGCTGTCGGTCTTGCAGCCCTTATGTCTTTCGCTACTCTCTTTTCCCTTCTAGGGCATCACGAGGGGGAGCACAATGAGATTGCATTTACGCTGTACACCTGGATCAGTGTTGGGAGCTTCTCAGCCGATATTGGGTTCTTAGCTGACCCGTTGTCTGCCACGATGATGTGTGTCATTACTGGCGTTGGATTCCTTATTCACATGTACTCAATAGGCTACATGGACGATAGCGCGGATGAACAGTCAGTGTGGCGCTTCTTCGCATATCTGAACCTATTTATCTTCTCGATGTTGCTCCTAGTAATGGGCGACAACCTTCTCTTGATGTTTGTAGGGTGGGAGGGTGTAGGAGCCTGTTCGTACCTTCTTATTGGGTTCTGGTTCTCAGACACTGCAAACGCTGTCGCTGGAAAGAAGGCTTTCGTAGTCAACCGAGTGGGTGACTTCTGCTTTGTTTTGGCCATGTTCTGGCTCTTCTGGGCCCTCGGAGACCATGGGACTCTTAGCTTCCACGGTATTCAAGAGGCGCTAGCCGCTCACCCAGGGCTAGTCGGTGGTGTTGGCGGGTTTGCGGTTACTGGAATTGCGCTATTGTTTTTCGGTGGTGCGACAGGTAAGTCAGCTCAGATACCTCTGTATGTCTGGCTCCCAGACGCGATGGCAGGACCTACACCTGTATCGGCGTTGATTCACGCGGCTACCATGGTAACTGCTGGAATCTATATGATATGTAGGTTGAACTTCCTGTTCGTGATGGCTCCAATAGCTATGGGAACCGTGGCAGTGATAGGTGCATTGACCGCCTTCGTTGCTGCTACAATAGCCCTGACTCAACACGACATAAAGAAGGTGCTAGCCTACTCTACAGTCTCTCAGCTCGGATATATGATGCTGGCTGCTGGGCTTGGTGCTTGGTCTGCAGCCCTCTTCCACGTAATCACCCACGCCTTCTTCAAGGCTTTGATGTTCTTGGGTGCAGGGTCTATAATTCACGCGCTTCATCACGAGCAAGATATGCGCAAAATGGGTGGGCTTAGAAAGTTTATGCCGATAACGTTCATTACGTTCACGGCAGCGTATCTGGCTATAATTGGCTTCCCAGGACTCTCTGGTTTCTTCTCTAAAGATGAGATTTTGTGGCTTGCTTGGTCTACCCCACCTGAGTTTATCGGAGCCTCTTGGCCCCTTACTAAGCTTCTCTGGGGCATAGGGTTTATTACCGCTGGCCTAACGGCATTCTACATGTCTAGGCTCTACTTTATGACCTTCTTTGGTGAGTATCGGGGTGGACATGACGATCACGCTGATGAATCAGCTCACTCTGACGGAGAGCATGCCCACCATGGTCACCACGGGGACCCCCACGAGTCTGGGCTCCTCATTACTATCCCACTCATGGTCTTAGGGGTGGCATCTGTGGTTGGTGGCTACCTCAACCTGCCGCACTGGATGGGAGCTGCTAGTGGAAAGCTTCATCATTTCCTCGAGCCAGTTACAGGCGCCTCAGAGCACGTACTCCATGATATAGCCGAAGCAGCGCACCTGCATTACCCCGCTCACGGTGGCTTAGAATTCCCAATTATGGGTATAACCCTTGGCTTTGTAGTAGTAGCCGTACTAATCGCTTGGCGATTCTACGGTAAGTCTGGTGGTAGTGCTCCCGACCTGGGCAAGCTCAGGTCTGGTTCATACAACAAGTGGTATGTTGATGAGTTCTACGAGGGCGTCCTCGTCAAGCCTATCGGCAGGTTAGCTAGATGTGTCCTGCATGCAATAGTCGATGTGAAGATTATCGACGGCATAGTTAATGGCGCTGCAAGTAGTGCTCGAGGACTCTCTGCTTGGTATTCACGTTCGGTTCAGATCGGTCAGGTTCAAGGTTACGCCTTGGCCATTGCCGTAGGGACCACTCTTTTAGTTCTGATCTACGCGATGTGATTCTGTGGAAAACTTACTCTCAATACTGATCTTTCTGCCTTTCGTCTCAGGCGTAGTGTCGTTCCTTGTAAAGGATGACACTTCACGCAAGGTGGCTCTTGGCGGCAGCTTACTTACAATGGTCGCCTCGTTCCAGCTTTGGAAAGGGTACGATCCTGCAGGCGAAATCTTTCAATTTACGGAGACTCGGGCCTGGATACCAGACTTCGGAGTCAGCTACTCACTAGGTGTAGACGGGATTTCGGTCCTTATGATCCTTCTGACAACTGTCCTGATGCCTCTAGTCATCCTATCGGCGACCCCAGCAGTAGAAAAGAGAGTCAACCAGTACCTTGGCTGGATGATGATTCTTCAGGCCGCGATGATTGGAACCTTTGCCGCTCTCGACACATTTCTTTTCTATGTCTTCTGGGAGCTTATGCTTATCCCGATGTATTTCCTTATTGGAATATGGGGAGGAAAGAACCGCCTTTACGCTACTGTGAAGTTCTTTATCTACACAATGGTGGGCTCACTACTAATGTTGGTGGCGCTAATAGTCCTGTATAGAATGCAGGCCGAGCAAGGTGTCGTATCGGCCTCGGTATTGGACCTATATGGCCTTGAGATTCCATACAATACTCAGATGTGGATGTTCGCCGCCTTCGGCTTGGCCTTTGCCATTAAGGTTCCAATGTTTCCTTTCCATACGTGGCTCCCTGATGCCCACGTACAGGCGCCTACGGGCGGCTCGGTAATTTTGGCCGGTGTCCTGCTCAAGATGGGGGCTTACGGCTTTATCCGATTCGCTATGCCACTATTCCCTGAGGCAGCCTTAGCGTTTACACCTCTGATATTGGTGTTAGCCGTCATAGGTATTATCTATGGAGCCTTAGTTGCTATGGCTCAAGACGACATCAAGAAATTAGTAGCCTACTCAAGTGTTAGTCACCTTGGTTTTGTAATGTTGGGGCTATTTGCCCTGAACTCGGCGGGCGTATCTGGTGCTATCTATCAGATGGTGAACCACGGTATATCGACTGGTGCGTTGTTCCTCCTAGTAGGAATGCTCTATGAACGCCGTCATACCCGTATGATATCTGAGTACGGGGGACTATCAAAAGTGGTGCCTGTGTTTGCATTTGTTTTCATGGTAGTCACCTTCTCCTCTATAGGGTTGCCAGGCATGAATGGCTTTGTAGGTGAGTTTTTAGTGCTTATTGGCTCTTTCCAATACAGCCCATGGTTAACGGCAGGAGCTGCTACGGGAGTAATCTTGGGCGCAGTCTACATGCTTTGGATGTTCCAGCGAGTGATGTTTGGTCCAAATTCAAACCCAGCAAACGCTAATCTTCCAGATCTTACTAGGAGAGAACTCGTGGTGATAGCCCCACTCTTGGTTTTGATCGTGCTGTTGGGTGTATACCCTGGACCGTTCCTAGCTATTCTTGAACCATCAGTTGATAGACTCGTTGCGGTGATGAGCGGCGTGCCTATGACCGAGGCTGTCGAGACAGTCGCGCAAGTAGTGGGAGGTCACCAATGATCCCAATAACTAGCAGTGAAGTGGCCGTTCAGGCGCCGTCTCTTTTGAATGACATTCTTGGCCTGCAGTCAGTAATCATCCTGTTCTTCATGGCGATGGTATTGTTGATTATCGAGGCCGTCTCAAAAGGTCAGGAACGCTGGAATTTAGCCGCTATAACTAGCTTGCCAATACTGGCAGCGATTGCGCTCTCGTTGAATTCTGATGGCCCCAGCACGATCTTTTCAGGGATGGTCGCAGTAGACGCATATGGTCAGTTCTTCTCCGTGCTGTTTGGAATCGCGGCTTTATTTGTAGTCCTGTTGTCTCCAGACTACCTAAAGAAGATCGATGTTGATTTTGGCGAGTATTACGCGCTGATACTGTTCTCCCTTATGGGCATGATATTAATGGCCACAGCCAACGATTTAATACTCATGTTTGTTGCTCTGGAGATCATGTCCATAGCGATGTACATCTTGGCTGCCATCAGGAGAGACAACCCGAAATCGGTAGAGAGCGGCTTCAAATACTTCATCTTGGGAGCATTTTCGTCCGCCATATTTCTTTATGGTATAGCCTTCGTGTTCGGTGCCACTGGCACTACAAATCTCCATGAAATTGGCTCGGTTATAGCGAGTGGCGAAGCGGGCTCAACACTGCTTGTTGGTGCTGGCCTGATGTTGGTTGGTTTCGCCTTCAAGATAGGCTCTGTGCCATTCCATATGTGGGTACCAGATGTTTATGAGGGTGCGCCTACAACAGTTACCGCTCTGATGGCTACAGGAATAAAGGCCGCATCATTTGCCGCCTTTGGCAGGGTCTTACTAACAGCCTTCCCTGATCTTTCAGGAGAGTGGGTTTGTGTGGTCTGGACAATATCCGCTCTCACCATGGTTCTTGGAAACGTAGCGGCGTTGGTTCAGGACGACCTGAAGCGTATGCTTGCCTTCTCATCAGTGGGGCATGCTGGCTTTGTCCTGATGGCTCTTGTGGCTTTCGATGGCGCCCACGCCATGCTTTTCTACCTGTTTGGCTATACCTTCATGACCTTAGGGGCTTTCGCCATATTAGGAATGATTGACGATGAAGGCAAAGGAACAGACATCAGCAGCATAAACGGGCTAGCATCAAGGCACCCCTGGCTGGCGGCTGGATTAAGCCTTGTGCTACTGTCTCTAGCTGGGATTCCGCCAACTATAGGCTTTATAGGTAAGTTCTCTCTGTTCGTAGCGGCAGTCAACGGTGGCTATGTTGTGCTAGCGGTAATAGGGGCGCTCTCGGGAGCGATAGGCGTCTACTACTATTTGAGGCCGATCATCGCTATGTATATGAGAGAGCCTGATGGTGAGTCATTACTGACAGTTAGTCGTGCTGGTGCTGTCGTTATCGGGTTGGCCTGCGCCGTAATCCTGCTGTTTGGACTGCTTCCTGAGCTTATTATGCCAATGTGTCGTGAGGGGATCGCCGCCATCACAGGACTGGTAAGTTAGTAGCAGTCCCTCATTCTTCCCGTTTGGGTTTACCTTTCCTTGCAACTATTTACCTCTGACAGGAAATAGAGGCCGTTGGTAGCCCCATTTTCGGGCTATACTTCCTCATCTTTATGGAGGGACGATGGGCACACTATCAAAATTTCCACTTTCGACGTTTTCAAGGGCTGGTTTTAGTAGTCTGACAGGACTGCTTTTTGCGATCCTGCTTGTATTTAGCACGGGTTGTACAGACAAGGACGGCTCGAGTGTAGAGACAGGAGAACTATTAGGCTTATCCTACACAGTAGAACCCCCAGAGGCGGGAGTAGGCACAGAACTCTCCGTATCAATCATAGCTACCAGAAGTCATTTTTCCTATGGTGCCAGCGACGTTGACTTCGGAGATGGGATAACTGTTAATTCAGTTATGGTGGAGGATGGCTGGACAATGACAGCCAATATCTCTATCGACGAAGAAGCAGAGACTGGTCTGCGAGATCTAGAGGTCCATGTAAACGGTAGCAACGAACCTATAATTGATGGGTTTAGGGTCGTTAATTCTTCCATAGCTATCTCTCCTAGTAATGGAATGATTGGAGAGACCGTGGAAGTGAGCCTGACGGGAACCAACACCCAGTGGTTAGCTGGCAGGACATGGGTTGGCTTTGGAGATGCTGTTGAAGTGCTCGACTTCACCGTTATTTCCGAGACGCAAGCCCAAGCAAAGATAGCTATCCGTTCGGATGCTGCGCCAGGGCTTAGAGATGTCTACACAGAGGATGGCCAGAAGGTAGTAACCCTTCACGATGGTTTCCAGGTGGACAGGGTTGGTTTAGCAGCTGAGTTTGATCCTACAGAGGCAAAGCAAGGTAGAACGGTAGAGTTCTCAGTCTATGGTCGCGGCACAGATTTTAGAGCTGGTCAGATGTCTATAGAGTTCTACGACGGCGGCTATATCAACGGTGACGTTGTGGTTGACCAGATAACAGTCCTAGATTCAGAGAATCTTTGGGGGAGGATGACCCTCTCTAATGCTGCGGCTCTTGGTAAGCGAGATGTCCTAGTTACCGTAGATAGAAGCTTAGGTGATGAAGAGGGCGTTATGATCACGGATGCGTTTGAGGTGACAGGCGGCGACCTTGATCTAGAGGATGTTAGGGTGAGTATGAGCTTTACAGTCACTCGTGGCACGGACAACCAGTCAGGGGCGCTCAACGAGAGCGTAAGAGCTGGTGTAGTGTTTTGGATACCTCTCGATCCACCATGTGGGGGAGGAGGAGGCTCCATGGGGAGTGGTCCACAGCCATACGATGTAAACGGTGTTTTCCCAACCCCACCAGAAGAGGAGGGCGGTACTGAGGATTGTCCTAATCCCCAGACGGTATCGGCGGGCGACTATGTCTGGCTTGAGTCAGCTGCGAACGTGGTAACCCTAGAAAAGGTTATAGATCACGCCTCGGGCATGATCTCTTACAGCGGCCGAAACCTAACAATGGCTGATTATGTAGCTGGTCAGTGGTACGATCTTCACCTGCAAGGAGATGAGAATGGTCTTCCAGAAGAGATCGTAGAGAGAGTCCAGCCAACTGTTCCGTGTAATTGGTACCTCACAAGTCCAGATCTATGGGGGAACTATACACACAATCGAGCTGAGCCTTTTGATTATACTTGGGGCGACCCAGCAGGCGGTACAGTGGGAGCGTGTAGCTACCCTGACGCCATATTCTCAACCACAATACCAGGTACTATAGAGGCTACTGGAGAGAGCGGATTCGCTGGTTCTCTTCCATGGGATGACGGGGTTCACAGCTATACCCCAGCTGAGCTTACACAGTTGGCACCTAACCCAACTTATTTTACAGCATACAGCTATATGGAGGGGCCAGAGTTTGGACTAAGGGAGTCTAAGCATCAGGATAACGTAGCTCCCACCTATATATATTACCAAGCAAGCCTTGTGTTGGAGTAACAGCGTGAAAAACAGAGTGAATCTAGCAGCGACATCGATGTTGATGTTTGGTCTAATGACCAGCTGTACAAATGAAAACAACATTAACTCTAGACCGATCAACGAAATAGCTGTTGTAGCAGGTGACTTTGATCACATGGGTCAAACCTTGGACAGCCTTCTATTGGGCTATTCAACCTATGAGGGCTACATCTGTTGCGCTGCATATGATCCTGATATTAATCCAGATTCCAATGGTTTAAAGGTAGAGACCTTATTTACGGGTACAATTAACGATGGTCTTGGGAAGGAACTGTTTCTCTTTGACGCAGTGTTTTTGAACTCAGGAACAAGAGGTTGGGGGGCATGGGAGTACAACGGACTTGAGCCAGATGACGGCCTGATTAACGACGAACTCGCGATGGAAAACATCCGTGAATTCGTAGATCGAGGTGGTCGTTTGGTGTTGTCTGACTGGACCTATGATCTGGTGGTCGCACTCTGGCCAGACAAGGTCGACTTTTACGGGGACGAGTCGGAGCTAGATGCTGCTCAGGTGGGGATACTGGCACAGATAAATGCAAGTGTGCCAGACGCAACGCTGGCGGACGCATTGGGTGACGATGTAGTCTCTTTGGCCTACAACTATTCCAACTGGTCCGTGATAGAATCTGTGTCAGATGATGTCACGGTTCATGTCACAGGTGATGTAACTTATAGGATCTCAGCGTCAGATGGCTACGGCGAATTGACTGACGTTCCTCTGCTAGTTTCGTTCCCGCAGGGTGCTGGTCAGGTCGTATTTTCAACATTCCACTGGATGGCTCAAAACCCAGATCTCGCAGAGCGAATAATGCTCGAGGTTGTTGACGGTATCGGGCGAGGATTTTCTGGAGCAGGAGAGTGAGTTTAATGTCTGATACTATTTCTGGCAGGTTAGGAAGATTTAGGCGAAGCACCCTTGTTGGGGTCACCCTTTCTCTGCCTCTATTGGCTGTCTCTTGCACTGAGTATGACTTCTACACTCAGCAACAGACAGATATATTCCTCCAAAACAGTAGGAATGTAGTTGATATTGTCCTGATAGTAGACAACTCATGCTCTATGGTTGAGGAGCAGGACAAGCTAGCGGGAAACTTTAATAGCTTTATTCAGCACTTTGGTGGCGTGGATGTTGACTATAAAATCGGAGTAATCACAACGGATACTCTCCACGAAGAGTTCATGGGAAGAATGGTTGGTGGAGACGACGAGGTAATACTAGAAGACTCGAATGGTCACGAGTTAGATCGTGTCGCTTGGGATAGAGATTGGGAAATCGTAGAGGGCGCCTCTCTATCTCTAGATCCTCAGTATGTCACACCCAGTAGTAACGATACTTCATCACATTGGTGCCTGTCGGGAACCCCATGGGGCTCTGGTGATTTAGGTAGCCCTGGCGCTACTAACGACTCGTGCGGTGAGACTTCTAACCTTCTCCCTGCTGATACCGGCACAGACACAGCCACGGACACAGCTGATACTAGTACAGATACTGCCGATACGGGAGGAACTAGTGATACAGGTCTAGTGGAGGACTCTGGTAACGCACCTACAGTGGGCGACCTTGTAATAACAGAGATAATGGCAGATCCAGGAGCAGTGGAAGATTCTCTGGGTGAATGGGTAGAGATTCTGAATGTCTCTGGAGAAGATTTAGATCTTAGCGGTTGTATCCTAAAAGATGCTGGCCGTAACAGCTTTCAGATCCCAGCTGGCACATCTGTAGCTTCTGGCCAGACGATAGTGTTTGGTAGAAATAGTGATGAGAGTGTTAACGGAGGATTAGAAGTAGACGTGGAGGTAGGCGAAGAGTTTACCCTCAACAACAACATCACAGTGATTACCAGCGAGACAGAAGGGCCAGCCGAGATCTTTGCCGAAATGGTTGCGGTAGGTATTACGGGTTCTGGTATTGAGAATGGTCTTGAAGCAGTCCATATGGCCTTTGTTGAGCCTATGCTATCAGGTGATAACGCTGGCTTCATAAGAGAAGAGGCTAACCTTTCGCTTATCTTTGTCTCAGATGAGGACGACAGCTCACCATATCCAGCATCAGAGTATCAGCACTTCTTCACGATGCTAAAAGGTGAAGAAGCTTTCAGAGATCACTCACTATTCAACGTTTCAGCAGTTGTAGGGGCTGTACCACCTGAGTTTCCTGGTCAACCATCCTGCTCGTCAGAGCATGGAGACGCTTCATATGGTCACAGGTACGTATATTTGGCTAGTGAAACCAAAGGACTAGTAGAGTCCATATGTGATGAAGATTTCTCCGTCATCGCTGAGAAACTGGGGCTAATCCTATCTGGACTAGCTGTTGAATTTGAGCTCTCAGAGCTTCCAAAAGAACACACACTACAGATCTCACTTTACGAGTCAGCCGACTCAGACAGTAAGATCGCCGATTTAGTCAAAGATGAAGACTACGAATATATCTCAGAGCGTAACGTCATCCGTTTTCAGGAAGATCAAATGCCTGCCTCAGGGTGGTACATTTTGGCCAGTTACGATGTCCAATCAACAGGCACCAGTATTGAGGAGGGGACTGGAGCGAGTACCAGCGACACTACTGGAGGTGACCAATGAAACTCAGAGCAATAATCCTGAGTGGGATCATGATGCTGGGCTTTGCGGTCGGGTGTGGTAATTCGGAGCCTCCAGAGTGCTCACAAGAGGTTGCCTGCGACTTTGGAGAGGTATGTCTGTCTGGAACCTGCCAGGTTGTGGGTTGTGCTAATTCAAGCCAATGCCCCATGGAGCACTCATGCGAGTCGGGGACATGCACCCCAGGGTGTGCCGATGACGACGATTGCTATCCTGGAGACTCCTGTGATACTACGACGGGACAGTGTACCTCGGAAGGTTGTTCTGACTCTCATTTAGACTGTGGTTTCAATGAATTCTGTAATGAGTTTAGCGGCGACTGCTACGATGCTGGCGGATATTACTGCAAAAAGTGCAATGACGACACTGACTGTGGTGGTAACGGAAACCTCTGTACAGGTTGGGGGTATTGCGGGGTGACTTGTGAGACAGACAATGACTGCCCTAGTGGTCTAAGTTGCTTCCCATTCGTGGATATGAACGGAAACATTATGGCTTATCAGTGCCTAACCTATTGTTGGTTATATGATGATTTGGATGGAAGCTTGGACAGGAGTCGCCCAACACCCGCGATAATAGATCCTGAATTTCCTACATGCCCATCAGTCATTGAGGCTCTATAATGCGAAGCACAAGTATACTTTTGTCCTTGCCGTTGTTGGTTGTCGCCTGTAAGTCAGACTCAACCGAAGAGACAGGTGACGTTGGCCTAAGCGGCCCTTCGCTTTTTCATGAGGCCCCCACTGATTCACTCTCTGATGGCGACTCAATCACCCTAGCTGTTGAAGCCTCTGATAATGACGGGGTGGCAGGGGTTGAGCTGCTTTATCGAGTGCTTGGAGCAGAATACTATACAATTACTCCAGTTTTCGAGCAGTCATCAGGTCTGTATGAGGTAGAATTGACCTCAGAAGATATTGAGTCTCCTGGGTTCGAATATTACTTTAGGGGAACCGACTTAGGTGAGATAGAGGCTGTTTCATATTTACCTGTAGAGGGTGCAAACTCCCCATTTTCCATCTCCATTTCCCCAAGAGGAGTGCCTCTACCATTTACCGAGAACTTCGAAGGCGATTCTTTGTTTTCTTTGGATTGGGTTAACGTAGCTAATGGCTTTGCTGGTTACCCATGGGAGCTCACGCCTTCCAACCCACATGGTGGTGAGATGTCGGTGTGGCATGCTCGCGGATACGATGGAATGTCGGAGATGGATGATATCTTGATATCCCCAGCATTGGACTTTTCGGATGAGAGCGAGCCGCAAGTGACCTGGTACCATAGGGGAGCGGCTATTTCAGATGCGGCAGCTAACCTCTGGGTCTCAACTGGCGCTAGAGATCCAGCAGAAGGTGACTATCAACTGGTAGAAGAGGTTCAATTCCCAGAGTCAGATCAATGGGAGAGATCTTCAGTAGTGAACCTGGGAGAGTGGGGTGGAGAGCCAGTAGTATACCTAGCTTGGGAGTACATAGGTGCTAATTCAGGTGATTGGTTTATCGATGACGTATCTGTTTCAGCTCTTACTTGCGATTTAGCAGCAGACTTTAGTTGGTCGCCAGACCCAGTGTTGGCTGGAGATACGGTGACCCTTACTTTCAACATAAACAACGCCGTTGAGTCATCATGCGCGGACCTAGAGGCGACACTATCTCTCCCTGAAGGGGCTGGTGAATTGACTGAAGAGGTTGTGCAGGTAGGTGAGATCGTAGAATCTGGAGCAGCTACCGTAGAGTTTGATTTAGATATAAGCTCTGATTGGAAGGAAAACACAATAATGCCGTTTGAGCTTGCTATAAGCGGGCCTGATGGCGAGTGGGTAAGTCAACATGAACTGGTTGTAGGCTGGTTGTCGGAGGGGCGGCTATCTGTAACAACTTACGACCAGGGGCTCGTTCAGGTGAGCTTAGGTGTCGGCGATCCAGAGTTGCCAGACTTCGAGGAATTAGTCTACGCCTCAACGGAGCCAGCAGGGACGGTTGCCCTAGCTGTAGATATCACTGATCAGGTCGACCTTCTGCCGCCAGAGGCTGGCACTAGCAGGTGGTACGCTCGAGTATTTACAGATTCGACAGCTACTGTTGATCTCTTTGAGATAGACTTCGGAAACATGACTTACATGGCTGCATCTGGTGAGTCTGTAACTGGAGGCGTAGAGAAGATTATTTTCCTACCAGAGCCACCCAACCTAATTCTTTGGGATGTAGTCACAACACCTAACCAGCTCCAGCCAGGAGATCAGGGTGTCTTGGTCGACACATCAATACTAAATGATGGCGCCAGAACTGAAGGGCCTGTTTTTGCTAGCCTAACCTCTGACGACGCTGGAGTAACCGTTGATATGGGTGGTCCAGTTTCCGTTGGTGGCGGAATGAGTCCTGTTCTGCCAAACACTTTGCAATCACTATACGAACCTTTTGTAGTATCAATAAGCAGTCAGCACGTTGACTCTTCTGACCTAGACCTAATTTTATCACTCAGTGATAATATCGAGACTTGGGACCAGGCGCTCAGCCTGTCTGTCCCTTGGCCAGTCCTAAAGGTGATGGGGGTAGAGATTGACGATGCTGATGGCGGGGATGGAGACGGTCTTCTTGAGCCAGGTGAGGAGGCAGAGATAACCCTAGAGATATCTAATGTGGGCGATCTTAGCGCTGAGGGAATTGTTTCAGCTACCCTCACACTAGGAGCATCAACTACAGCAACAGCATCTGTTCTAAGTGGTGAAGACACCCTTGGCACCATGTCTGAGGGTAGAGATAGGGACGCAGAGTTCTCTGTAAGCGTTGATAGTACCTCTGTTTTAGGGGACAATGTCGAGCTAAGTCTTCTGTTCGATGACAACTCCTACACCTATAGCAGTTCAGTAAATATTGTCTTAGGTGAGCGACCTTGGATAGCGCTTTCAACTTCTCAAGATGATACTGGCGATCACTATGAGTCTGATTTCGATCTGCTTAACGCCTATTATCGTACCGATGGTAGTGTCATTGAGCTAATGATTGAGTCTGGCGAACCATATGTCTCATCGACTGCATTTGTGGAAGCCTGGATGGTAGCGGGTGGAGGTGACTATTCTTATTTTAGGCTAGTCCTTCAGTCTGGAAATGCTAACCTACAGGGCTATGACTCCAGCGGGTTTAACTCCATCGGATCTCCTAGTGTAGACTGGGTGGACTCTACCCATCTGGTATTGACATGGCCAATATCAGACATGGGTGACGTGATAGGAGATGCCGTCGATATTGGTTTTGGTGCTGGTTGGTGCGGCGTAGAAACCGACAGCTTCTGTGATCATTTCCCCAATGGCTGGGGTTATTACTATCACAGCACCTATTCCCCCTTTGGATTCTTTAATATTAGGTGGTAGTAGAGGGCTGCTATTGCTGCTGGTACAGCGCAGGCTATCATCACTATCCACGATGTCGGATCGGTCGGGTCTTGAAGGTACCGATGAAATAGGCGCCCAGCACCCACCCCCATCATAGTTCCAAACAACCACACTCGACTGGGCTTGTAGCCTAAAGAGCTAGAGTGGATCGCTATGAACTCTAGAGTAGGAGCTGTGAGCCATCCAGCTAGCTCGTAACCAGACGCGGTTGGGAGGTGCCTCGCAAAGGATGTAGCCAAGACAAGCATAGCTATGGGCCATATTACAAGGCAGCGCCTACAGACTGAATAGGGCCCCATCTGGACACATCGGTCAGCCTCGTCACAGTTGTGATGTGATAGCCAAATAGGCCACATTGTGGGTGCACCTGAGTGGACTATTGGGGCATCAAGTCTTCGTTTGGAATGCTGCGAAGCTCTATCAAGTCAAGACGTCCAGCGATACTGTCTTCCTGCTCTAGGTTCATAGTGAGCATCTCTTCGAATGTCCACCCGTCAATACTCTCATCCTCTGCATCGATTAGCTCTTCGTATGAGAACTTCGTGATTATTCTCGCCTCTTCAATGTCACCGCTTGGTGGTATTAGTTGACCAATCCATACGGTTTCGTTTGTAGGTATTACGCCCTCGACAGTTATCTCCCGCACCTGCACTTCATTGTCATCTTTGTCTTTCAAGGTTGCTTTGAGCACCATGCCAGTCATATCGAAGATAGATGTGTTGCGAACTAACATTCCTAGTGTCGTAGTAGTTGGGTCTGAAGAATCCATCCTTACCCAGCCAGTGTTCTGTACAGTGAAGAACTGATCAGGGTTGTATAGTTGCTCAAATATATTTCTGACTTCGTCAGAGGCATATTGATAACCAGGAGCTACATTATCTACTGAGATGTATCCGCTCAAACCAGATCTCGTTTGGACGTGGTACCAGTCGCTCCGCTTACCAACCAATGAGACGATTTCGTCCTTTGGGAGCGTACTAATCTGAGAGCCTTCAGGTCCGTCGAGGACAACAGCATTATCTTGAGTAACAATCAACTCTGAAAGGCTAATACCGTCGTCGGCTATGGTTTGACCTCGACCTAGCTCTGTTTCAAGGTGCTTTTGGTATGCTAGTGTTCCAAACCCACCAGCTATTGCCAGCAGGACAACAACGGTGAGATAGCCACCTCCCTTCTTTTTGAATACGATCTCTTCGTCTGGGTCGTCAATAAGCTGTAGCTTACCATCCAGTGCATCAATCTCAACGGCGTAGATCCACTCTGTTGTTCCAGGAGGTTGGATCAGATCGTATTTTCCGATTGTCCCAGCAGTCGCTAGCTGTTCCAACTCAGACATGTCCTTGGCTGAGAATTGCCGCTCTTTTTGATTAATTAGCCACCTTGCCATTTTTACCTCTCAATAAAGCTTGTGCGATAAGAATTATACGCGAGCTCCACATACCTCAACTTCATAATCAGGAGAGGCCAAAAGGCACCATTTTGATTCAACCATTGACCCAAGATTGACTGGCTGTGTTAGTATGCTGGCATGCCGTTCAAAGCTTTGAAATTATTGTTAGCGTACGACAACACCCGAGGCCATTGTGGTCGAGTTGCTGGTCGCATGGTTAAAATGTTGGAGGACAGGGCATTTACTGTTGAGTCTCTCCCGCTTACGTCAGGCGAAGAAACGGCAGACTTAGATGATTATGATGGGCTAGTGTTGGGAATCCCAGTGCTAGGACTAGGTCGTCAGGCTGGAGTTACAGATGTAATGAGAAGCTTCGTAGTCGGCCTGGATGATCTTGATGAACAACGAGTAGCACTGTTCGTTGTTTATGAGTTTCGTCACGGCACAGCGCTCGAACGTTTCTCTAGGTTCGTAGAAGATGAGGGCGGAGAGATCATAGGAGGTCGCCTATACAAAGCATTCTCTATAAGCGAACAGGAGCACGAACTGCCCACAGAGTGTATGATTAGGATAAGATAGGTTGCGAAAAGGCGCGACATTTGCCGTCTTCGGTGCTAATGTGCGCCTATGAAGAGTTTAGATAAAGTGCGCCTAGGTGGGAGCTACCTAAAGAACCATATGCTTCAAGAGGTCGACCTTAGGACTGATGGGCATCGCTCTAAGCCGAACGTCGTCTACATGCACATCACGCCAATCTGCAACCTCAAGTGTATACACTGCAACCTTCCAAGGGTCGACGGTATAGAGCACGGAACTCTTAGACGTGTAAAGGAGCTGAGTACTGCTGATTGGAAAAAGACACTGGATGATATGCGTGAATGGCTGGGTCCATTTAAGCTCAACATCTCTGGTGGTGAACCTCTAGTACGCAAAGATGCTTTAGAGATACTTCGTCATAGCTGTGAACTTGGAATCCTTACAGGCATAGTCACTAACGGTACTTTTATTGATGAGAAAGTTGCGAATGAACTGGCCGAAATGGGTATGTTTAACGTCAATATATCTTTAGATGGGTTTAGGAAGGATACACACCTTCATTTTAGGCAAAAAGGCTTCGAAAAGACCATGAACGCTTTCACCTTTCTTAAGGAGGCTAGAGAGCGCAATGGTGTGGATATGCGGATACTCACAAAGTTCACGCTTATGGGCTACAATCTAGATGAGTCTATAGAGCTTGTTGAGTGGGCAAAGGACTTCGGTCTTGATGGCGTAATGATGCAGCCGTTAGAGCTCGCTCATGATGACACAGCCTTAGAGTATCTATGGCCCCAAGACTTCGATCATGTAGATCGCACAGTAAAGAGGCTCCTTGAGCTAAAGAGAGCTGGTTATCCTCTTTTGAATGATACTTCTCACATAGAGAAGTTCGGGCTGTATTTCAAAGCAGCTATGCACCAACAGGCCTCTCTGCTTAAGAGAACTGGGCGATGTAAGGTAGGGGTGACAAACTTCTTTATTGGGTCAAATGGAGATGTCGTCACCTGTTTTTATATGGACCCAGTAGGGAACCTTCAGGAGCAGACCGCTAGAGAAATTTGGGAGTCAGCTGCCGCAAGGAAACGTCGTGAGGAGATCCGTACATGTGACAGGGATTGCCTCTTGACCTGCATGACTACGCGAAGCCTCAAGGATAAAGCTGAGATATTCTTAAAGGTTGTTTAGACCTTTGGTGATCATGCCAAGGCGACCTCTATAGAGACCTCTTTAGGCGCTTGAATAGCCAAGCTTACGTCTCCTATGGTGATAATAGCCAGTTTCTTTTCGGCCCCGACAACTACGGTCTGCTGTAGGGTGCCAAGCTCGAAAGCTTTAGCCACCTTCTCCATAGCCCATCGCCCAGCATGGGTCGCCTCTGAGAGTGAAACGTAGTCAAGGAGTGGCCCATCCGAGGCCACAAGGGACTCTCCACGACAGGCTAGTGCTAGCTCGATCCCATCGCCAGCTGCTATCCTATGGACTAGAGCGCTAAGGATCTTTTCTAGGGACTTATTGAGCCGCGCGTGCTCGAGCTCATCAGCCATGGCTCCAACAAGTACGTTTTGCCTTTGAATTATCTGCCCAACCTCTTTTAGGGTGTCATCAAGCCACTGCATCTATTCTCCTCTTCTACCTATTAGCTCGTGGGTAGATCAACATTACACGCCTGTTTAGCTCGCGCCCTTCACGTGTTTCATTTGTAGTTATAGGTTGGCTAGAACCAGCGCTTTCTACTGTAATCCTGTTTTCATCAACTCCCGACTGGATAAGGAACTTTCGAACAGTATTGGCCCTCAGCCAACCTAGTCTAAGGTTCATGGTGGCGCTCCCCGTACTGTCAGTGTGACCAACGACCCTGATGGGTCCAGGCGAGGCTATTATGGCGTTAATTATCGCCATTGCCTGTGCGCTGTTGGTAACCCTCATAGCGTTATTGTTGTATGTAAAGGCTGCAGGGAATTGCGCTGAATAGTTGTTAGCTCCAGGAGGTGCGACAGTTGATGGTGCGGGTAGTGTGTCGGGTATGGCGGCAATAGGCGTTCTTAGTCCATATGTGTCCGATGATTGGCCTGCGCTCATATCTTCAATAGTAGGGGTTGCTGTGGGCGCACTTTCTACCGTAGGTGTGGGTATGTTGGATGTTGTCCTTGACGTCACAGGTGGGACAGCCTGTAACGCTTCGTCAGCTGTCTCTTCGACTATCTCTGCGATCGTTGGGTTCGCAAGCTGAGCTGCTTCGGCGTGCCTGTCAGCTGCCCGTTGCCGTCTCGCAGCTGCCGCCGCCTCGGTGGCGGCTATTCGGGCCGCAAGTGCCGCAGCAGCCTGGTCTTCTGCTATTCTCTGAGCCTCTTCGACCTCTTGAGCCGCCACAGCAGCTACCCGTAATGCTTCAAGCCTAGCTTCCTCTGCCGAGGCCTCTGCAGCAAACCTAGAGGCGGCCTCCTGTTCGTCCAGCAGACGGTTAGCCTCCTCTTCAGCCAGCTGTGCAGCGCTCTCTAGTTCAGCCTGCTCGGCCGCCAGGCTATCCGCGGCCCTCTGTGCCGCAGCAGCCTCTAGCTCAGCTTGTAACGCCTGTGCCTCAGGAGAGCTCATTATAGCTGCTACTGATTCATCAGATCCTGGATCGAATTGTGGTAGCGCTTCCGCCTCAGTTGGTTGCTCTAACCCTTGAGGTGATATCGCTACAGGGAATGTAGGGGGTTCAATCTCAGCTGAGCTTGCGCTCCTCATAGATGATACTTTTTGAAAAGCCCACGTCCCTAGACCAGTTAGAAGAATGGTGACTACAGCGAGCATAAATACTCTACGCGCTACATTTGGTCCCTCGTCATCTAAGTCTATTGGTTCTGGTAGATCCATCTCTAAATCGGGCATTGGGGTAGTCGTGACCATTGGACTAGGCGCCGCTACCTGTGGATCTGTTGGTGGCTCTTGCTCTTCTTCATAAACGTTAGGGCCCCTGGCGACTGGTTCAGCCGTCTCAAACCCGAAAGGGATCTCTTCATCGATGTCCCCTACTAATTCCACTTGGGCGATGCCGCTTCGGCTCGATGCTACAGCCGCGGTGTCTTCGGGACTAGCCTTTTCGCTAACCCCGCCAAGTACACCGTCTAAACCTTCAATATCTAACCTGCTCATCTCAAACCCTTCCCAAGGAGTCTTGTAGTTCCCGCTTTAGCACCAGCCCTGTATGACTGTTTGTTGATGCTACCTCAACAGGGGTGCCTTGTGCGACAACCTCTCCACCATGAACCCCTGCATCTGGACCTAAGTCCACTATGTAGTCCGCATTTTTCATAACATCAACATTGTGCTCTACGACAATCACCGTACCTCCCGCGTCCACAAGCCGGTGCAAAACGCCGATGAGGCACTCAATATCCGAAAAATGTAGTCCAGTTGTAGGTTCATCCAAGACATAGACGGCACCCTTACCTCTCATCGTTAGCTCTTTTGCGAGTTTTACTCTTGTGGCTTCACCACCAGACAGGGTAGTTCCAGGTTGTCCAAGACGTAAATAGCCTAGCCCTACATCGATCAGTGGTTGCAAACGCCTGAGTATCTGTCGCTGATTTGCGAAAAACTTGGCAGCCTCATCTACCCTCATTTGCATTACATCTGCTATGGAACAACCCTTCCACTTAGCCTTGAGAGTCTGTTCGTTGTATCGCTTACCGCGGCAATGTTCGCACTGTAGCCAAACATCTGAGAGGAAGTGCATCTCTATAAGTACCGCCCCTTTTCCTTCGCAGTGTCTGCATCGCCCATCTTTTCCGTTAAATGTGAACCTGCTCTTAGTCCAGCCTCTTTCTCTAGCCACAGTTGTCTTAGCGTATAGGTTTCTTAGGTGGTCCAAGACCCCAACATATGTGGCGGGAGTCGACCGCGGTGATCTTCCAATGGGTCTTTGGTTTACAACGGCCAGCCTCTTTAGAGGTGTATGTAGCTCTATTGAGTCACAGGGAGCTGGAGGAGCTTCAGAATTGAGCTCCCCCTTCATAGCAGCAACAAGCGTCTCCATCACAAGCGAAGATTTCCCAGACCCGCTGACTCCAGTGAAGACAGTTAAGGCCTCCTGTGGGATGGAGAGGTCTATAGACTGAAGGTTGTTCGCGTTGGCACCCTTTATGGTTATTACACCGCAACCTTTACGGGCCTTAGTTGGTGTTGAGATGGCCCTCTTTCCTGAGAGGTATGCACCAGTAACTGAATTCTTGTCGCCCATGATCGACTCTATTGTTCCAGAGGCGATCACATCTCCACCATGTTCACCAGCTGATGGACCCATGTCTATTATACGATCTGCGGCCTTCATCGTCTGTTCGTCGTGCTCAACGACCAAGACAGTGTTCCCTAGATCTCGAAGGTCAGTCAGGGTTCTAAGTAGCTTGCCTGTATCCTTTGGGTGTAGGCCTATTGTAGGCTCGTCGAGTACATAGATACAGCCAGTAAGTCCGCTCCCAAGTTGAGATGCTAAACGGATTCTTTGGCTTTCTCCCCCCGAGAGTGTCGATGCTGCCCTATCCAGGGTCAGATAGTTTAGCCCTACGTTCTGAAGGAAGGTAAGCCTCTTTATTACCTCGTTGCTTGCCTGCTTTGCTATCTCTTCTTCTTCTGGGTTTAGGGTCAGTTTTTGCCAGAACAAGAGAGCTTCATCAACTGTCCTCTTAGTGTGCTGTGCTATTGATTCGTCGCCAACTGTAACAGCTAATGACTCTGGCCTTAGTCTTCCACCGCGGCAAACGCTGCAAGTCTGCTCTCGCCTTAGCCATTCAAGCCTACTCTCCCAACCCTCCATTACTTCTATCAACCCTCTCCATTCGATCTCCTCTGTTGTTGTTCGACGAGACCTACCCCACCTTTTGGTCCACTTGGCCGTTAGCTTGAGATCAGGCAGCCCGTATAGAATCGAGTCCAGTTGTGCCTTAGTCATCTCGTTAATGGTGGTAGATGGTTCGATGTTAAGGTGGGTGTAGACAGCCCCGAGTCGACCCCGTTGTTTAGCAGAACGACGGATTACCGCAGCGACTCGACCATCCATAGAGTTTAGAAGCCCTTCGTCTCTATCTTTCAAGAGTAGTGAGAGGTCTATTTCACTGCTCTTACCTATACCGTCACAGGCTGTACAAGCACCCGCGTGTGTGTTGAATGAGAAGCTTCTGGGGGTGAGTTCGTGCGAAGTTATGATCCCGTGAGATTCACAGGACGGGAACTCTGTGAGTTTGGTCTTTTCACCCTCTTTGGATATAAAGCAAGCGCTCCCAGCTCCATAATTGTATGCAGTCTTGACAGCCTCAGATAGGCGCTGTCTAGGGGTGGTGGATGGCCTAAACCTGTCGATTACTAGGGTGGCTCCTGCCCTCATAGATTCTATGGCACTTTCGTCCTCTAGCCTTATCTCATCGGCGCCATCTAATAGGCGGACAAACCCGGCTCGCTCAAGCCTTTGAACCTCCTCTTCTGGCTGGGTAGAGGGCGGAAGCTTGGTTGTTAGCCACCCTCTCTGTTCTATAGTTGTGAGGTGCTTTGCTGCTGAGCTAGGTGAATGAGCGGCCACCTCATTACCACACCTTGGACAATGCTGGTGTCCTATCTTGGCCCATAGAAGACGAAGATAGTCGTATATCTCGGTGGTTGTGGCGACGGTGGAGCGTGGGTTGTGCGAGGTTGTCTTTTGTTGTATTGCTATGCTTGGAGCTAACCCCTCTATATTATCTACTGGTGCTCTCCCCATCCTCCCCAAGAACCTACGGGCATATGTGGAGAGGGACTCTACATATCGCCGCTGGCCTTCAGCGAAGATGGTGTCAAAGGCAAGAGAGCTCTTACCCGAACCGCTTACACCAGTGATCACAGTAAGAGTACCGTGAGGGAACTCTACACTTACGTTTTTTAGGTTGTGTATTGTGGCACCGAACACCTTTAGTGATGGTGGTTTTACTCTTGATTTTACAGGTCTGAAAGGGATCTCTGGTAGTTCACTGAATTCTGGAAGAGCAGATATGACCATGCCAGTAGCGGTCGGTAGTGTCGCGATGTGTTCAGGTGTGCCTTCTCCTATAAGCATCCCACCGCCACTTCCCCCTTCGGGCCCTAGGTCAATTATGTGGTCAGCGCATTTAATTATCTCGGTGTTGTGCTCGATTATGACAACGCTGTTTCCAGAATCAACCAGCTCGTTTAGCGCCTCTACAAGGGCCAGGGTGTCATGAGTGTGTAGCCCAGTGGTAGGTTCGTCGAGGAGATAGAGTGTCTTGCCAGTCGCAGGCCTCTGTAATTCAGATGCCAGTTTTATTCTCTGTGCCTCACCACCAGACAGTGTAGTGGATGGCTGCCCGAGCTTGACATAGCCCATTCCGACCCTTTTTAGGGTCTTTAGAATTCTACCGACCTTTCTGTGATTAGAGAAAAACTCAGCGGCCTCTGATATAGGCATCTCAAGTACATCAGTGATGCTCTTGTTCCGGTATTTTATCTCCAGAGTCTCATCATTAAACCGCCGCCCCTCGCAGATCGAGCAGGGTACATTTACGTCGGCCAAGAACTGCATCTCAACTCTTTTTATTCCCGCGCCAGAGCACTCCTCACAGCGTCCCCCAGCTACGTTGAAAGAGAACCTACCAGGCTTATAACCACGCACCTTCGACTCATTTGTTTTGGCGAAGAGTTCCCTTATACCTGAAAAGGCTCCTGTGTATGTAGCGGGGTTGGAGCGCGGTGTACGGCCGATTGGACTCTGGTCGATGACTATAAATTTGTCTATGTGTTGGCCACCAGAGAAAGATATTAGCTCTGGTTTGGGTTTTGAGTCGTCGAAGTGGTGGTTTATAGCGCTTGTGAGCACTCGGTTAACTAATGAGCTTTTTCCAGAGCCAGAGACACCTGTTACTACAACCATTAGACCCAGCGGGATGCTCACATCTATTTCCAAGTTGTTCGCGTGAGCACCTAATATCTCTAAGTGATTACCACTTCCTATCCGTCGAGAACTGGGCATTGGGATAGAGAGCTCACCAGTCAGATAACGGGCAGTTAGTGAGTTGGTGCCCCTTATTTTACTAGGCGGGCAGGATGCGAGAACCTCTCCTCCATCGACACCCGCTTTAGGCCCGATGTCCACCATCCAGTTGGCTCTCCTTATAGTGTCTGTGTCGTGTTCCACCACCAAGACGCTGTTGCCTCTGTCTCTTAGTGCCTCTAGTGTGCCTAGGAGTTTTGCGTTGTCTCTAGGGTGAAGTCCAATTGATGGCTCATCGAGAACGTAAGTTACCCCTTGTAGCCCCGAGCCGACCTGGGCAGCTAGCCGGATTCGCTGAGCTTCACCTCCAGAAAGAGTCATACTGGGGCGGTCTAGCGATAGGTACCCCAAGCCCACGTTGTTTAAGAATGAAAGCCTCTCTTTTATCTCTTTTATCAGCAGCTTACCTATGGAAGACTCCCGCTCAGTTAGCGTAATTTTCTCAAAAAACGCTCTCGCTTCCAATAAGGTCATACCAGTCAGTTCATATATGTTTTTGTCCCTAAAGGTTACCGCCAGAACGGTTGGGTTTAGGCGCCGCCCATTACAACCCAGACATACACGGCTCTCTCGAAAACGATTGAATGGACCGTGTTTTGTGAATCGCCATACATGCTCAAGGAGTGGGATAAGCCCTCGCCAAGTGGCTGTGAACTTACTCTGCTTTTTACCATCAACCTTTTGGTGGACCCAGCTTATCTTCGCGCCGATCCCATATAGCAATTGATCTTGGACCTCAGGTGGTTGACTTTTCCATTTTTTTCTTAGGTTTGCCCCGCTCTTTTTGGCAATATCCTTCATCAGTTCGCTGGTTACCCCAGAGAATGGAATTTTGCCGTTCTCTCCAAGAGGCAAAATAGCACTAGGTATAGTGCGCTCCTCATCAATAATGAGTGTGGGGTCGAAACCCTCTTCTCGACCTAGGCCGTTGCAGGTTTCGCAAGCCCCTTGAGGGTCGTTAAAGGAGAACAAACGCGGCTCAAGCTCTGGTAATGATATCTCTGGGTGATTGGGGCAGGCGCGATCTGATGACCAGAAAGCGTGGTTCCACTCATCGTCATCCCCGCGACTCTCCACCAGAGAGGTAACTACGCCATCGGCCATCTTGAGTCCATTCTCAATTGCCTCAACTATCCGGTCTCTCTCCTCTGGTAAAGCCCTCGTTCGGTCTAGAACTACCTCGATTGTATGTTTTTCGTAACGAGCTAGTTCTATCTCATCATCTAAGCGCACTATCTTGCCGTCGATTCTCGCTCTTACCCAGCCAGCCTTTTTCAGATTTCCGAGCTCTTTTCTGTATTCTCCTTTTCTCTCTCGGACTATTGGGGCCATTATTATTACCCTCGCTCCCTGGTTCGATTCGATTATCGAGGCAGCGATCTGCTCAGGAGATAGAGAGGTGATCTCTGTGTGGCACTTGTGGCACCTAGGTGTACCAAGGCGTGCCATTAATAGGCGGAGGTGGTCTAAGATTTCAGTCACCGTTCCGACTGTTGAGCGAGGGTTCTTGCTTACTGTTTTTTGGTCGATGCTCAGCGTTGGAGAAAGTCCAGATACGTGGTCTACCTTTGGCTTCTCCATTTTTCCTAGAAACTGTCGAGCGTAGGCAGAGAGGCTCTCCATAAAGCGCCGCTGACCCTCTTGGTAGATGGTGTCAAAGGCTAGCGATGATTTGCCCGACCCAGACAGTCCAGTAAAGACTACTAGACCATCCCTTGGGATAGATATGTCTACACCTTTTAGGTTGTGCTCTCTCGCACCTCGTACGTTGATATGCGCATTGTCAGCCTCAATAGGGGCAGTACTAGTGGGTGAGGTGCCTTTTCGAGAGCTCATTCTCAATACCTGTCCAAACGGGATACAACTATCTGTATACAAGGCACTCATAGCTTCGGAGGCACCTTTGCGCATCGCAACTTGTTCAGATGAACCCCATTCACTTCATGATTTTGTCATCTCAAGGTTAGAGTTTTATGGCCATACTCCTGTCCGTTTTGGATCTTTCGTTGATGGTCGCGACGCTGACTGGAGCCTTGTTGCAGAAGAGGCTGCGATGGCCGTGTCGTCGGGTGAATGTGATGAGGGCCTATTCTTCTGCTGGTCGGGGACGGGCATCTCAATCGCTGCCAACAAGGTTTTGGGTGTAAGGGCAGCTTTAGTAGGTGATGCTGTCACTGCTCAAGAGGCTAGGGTATGGAACCACGCAAATGTCCTGTGTATGTCTAATAGAGCGCTTACTGAGGGTCAGTTTATAGAGGTTCTAGAGGCCTGGTTTCAGAATTACGACAAAGTAAGGGGTGCTGAGGGTGTAGACCTACTAAATGGTGTGGACAAAAGGAACAGGGTCAAATGAAGTTAGGTTTAGTACAGTACCAGCCCCCGAAAGGCGACCCCACGAGGGGTAGGAGTGAACTTTCGAAATTGGTTCGAGAGGCGGCCGATAGAGGCGCAGAGTTGATTGTATGTCCCGAGATGGCGACATGTGGATACGTATGGGACTCGGTGGAATCACTAATTCCCTTTGCAGAGGTACCCGAGGGTCCGACCTTCAAAGCTCTCCGTAAGATCGCTAGGGAGTATCGCTGCTGGATAGTAGTTGGAATTCCTGAGTTTTCCCAAGATGCAGATGGCTCAATAAAACTCTACAACTCTGCTATAGTCATAAACCCGAAGGCCCTTCTGAGCGCCTGTTATCGTAAAGTACTGCTTTTCGAGGTGGATGAAAGCTGGGCTACCGCAGGTGACACTAGGTATCTGTTAGAGACGGGATTTGCTAGAATTGGTGTCGGTATATGTATGGATCTAAACGACGATCACTTTATTCATTGGCTAAATGCGGCGGGAGTGGATGTTCTCGCGTTTCCGACGAATTGGATAGACCAGGGCGAGGATGTCGAGCCTTATTGGCAGTGGAGGCTATCACCGTGGAGCGGCTGGTTTGTCGCAGCGAATAGGTGGGGCAGCGACGAATTCCTAAAATTCAAAGGTAATTCTGCCATAATCGCCCCCAATAAAGAGGTGGTGGCGATGGCAGGTGAGTCAGGTGACGAGGTCTTGGTGTTTGATACTAAAGCTATGGATGTTGTTTTACCTAGAACCCAACCCCAAACACAAACTCCGGCATAAATTCCAGAGATTCTCTAGCGCTTTCATCGCCGCTGGCAGCGAGAACAACCTGGTAAAACTCACTTGAAGAATAGGACCTTATTCGAGTCCTGATTGAGAACCAGCTAAGCCCAGCCTCTCCAGTCATAGTAGTAACGGACTCGAAGTAAGGGTTACTAAAACTGCCTCGGTCGAAATCAGTGTCATACTGCTCTCCAAGCTCATCGAGATACTTCCCATCTTCATTATTGAAAACAAAGCCAGTGGCCCATATCGGAAACGAAAAACCTACTGACTGTTTGATCTCGAACCGAGCTAAGAACGGCACATTTAGAGCCGCGCCGACCTCAACAATTGGCTGGAGCCAGTATGAGCTGTCGGTATTAGGGGAGATATTATGCTCTTCAAGCTGTTCTTGACGGCCTGGATGAGAGCCTCGAATAGCCTCGGCCCCAAGGTTCAAGAAGGCTCCGTTACCAAGAGCAGTAGCATCCCATACTTTCCACATAGACCCTAGCTCTAGACGGAACCTCTGCCAGTCTAAGTCTGAAGAACCCTCCCCAGATGTTGTCGATTCGATCATCCCAGCAACAGCTTCGAGCTCCTCTAGTGATGCATCACCGAGTAAAGCGCGCCCATAAAAAGAGATAGGAGACGGTGGATCAAGTCTAACTTCTGCACCCAGCATTACAGACTCTTGGGCGCTAACTAAAGCACCACCCTGTAGAGTACCAGCCTGAACAACGGTAATTAATATTGTTGAAATAATCATTTTTAGGCCTTTGTTTTATACTTGTCTCTCACGCCTTAGGGTCATTAAAGCCATAAGTCCTAGCACCCAAAATGGGGATCTTGAAGAGCTCGTGGAAGAACACCCTATAAAGGTTATCGATTCCGCCAACTCGGATGGCGACAGGTCGTCGCGCCCACTTATGGGGCTCTGAAAGTCGATCCACATGTCTGGAGTTTCGACGAGATCACAGGCGCCGACTAGGTAACTACCGTCTTCGGGAAAACGGCTCTCGCCGTTGGAGTCTGTCGCCTGAAAGAAGTATTCGTGGCAATCGCGATCCTGGCTCAATTCAATGCTGGCTGAGTATACGCCAGACCCAGCAGAGCCCCATAGGAGATCCATCTCATAAGGAATCCCATTTAATACAACAATATACTCGCTAGGGCCATCGTCCAAAGTAGCGCCTTGCTGTCCGAGGTTTGGGTTTAGGTAGTCACCGTAGAAGGTAGCAAAGTCACCAGACTGGGCGTTTTGGGGGTCGTGGATACCCATTGGGATAGACATCTCCGTGTCGACCTCCTCCGAGCCAAAGTCTTGAGTGTAGTGCGTGGCATAGACGCCAGTACCTAGCTCAGTATAGGAACTGACCATAATGTTTGATCGGTGCCCAGATGAGCACATCCAGCCTCGCATCTGAACATCCCATGCATCAGCATACCCATATGCAATGTTTTCTCCCACATACGAGGTACCGTACCAGAGGGCTACTCTGTCACCAGCCTGCATTACAACTCTTCGGCCATCCATGGTTTCGTGTTCGAAGTAGTTGTTCTCCTGCATATCTTGAGAGTGATAGCGGGCGGCTTCTGCCAAGGGTTGAGACCAGTACAGAGGTCTCTTTGCTGTCTTCTCTTCTGGTTTGAAATCGTCGAAGCTACACCCACCTTGATTATAGGCCTGCTCGTGAGCCGCTGGATCAACCCTAGATGCGTTTGTGTAAAGCAACACAGCCCTTTCAGCGTAGTTGGGGTAGTTTCCAGTAACGACCACATTGCTTGGTCCCTCTACTGTTGGGTCTCCAGGTGCGGGATCTCCGTAGCCAGCGACCAATGTCATAAGAGTGAGGGTTGTAAGATCCATTATCTGTTCTCCGATAGCCACTTCTCTGTGACCTCTGCAGCTCTAGCGTAGGAACGCTCAAGCCCAGCGATTACTTGCTTCTCAATTTTTCTTCCTATTAATGGTACCGCTACATTAATCTCGCCGTTTACAACACGTTCACAGCCTTGACCTTTGGCTTTAACCTCCAAGAAACCAGAGATTCTTACCTTTCCAACGAAATTGTCGGGTAGTACCTCCCAGTCGATTCTTAGCCTCTTGTCGTCGTATGTCTGAATCTGGGTATATGAGATTCTCTTGGTTCTAAGCATCTTCTGTGCGGCTAATGCTAGGTCTTTTGTCTGAGTCACCCTGTATCTACGGAATTTTCCAGTTTCAGTCTTGTGCTCTTCTTCTATGACTCGTGATACTTCAGCAGCCTCGTCCAGTAGTCGAGATAATTCTTTTGATTCAGATCTCGCCCAAAATTCATTAGGTGATATGTCAAAAGGTGTAATAATCAAGAACTGCATATGGGCTCCTATTCGATGCATGTCATCTATCAGGTCGGGGCGACAACCTCCAGAGAAGTCAGTTCCAAAATAAAAACAGAGGCTTTTTGAGCATGGCTCTTTCATTGATCACATTTACCTATCTCCTTTATGCGCCTGTGTCGGCAGAGCTCCCGATGCCAATATTTCCAGACTGTGGGATTCCATATCTAGAGTCAGCTTGTCCAGATGATCTAGACGAGGAATGGTGGCAGATATCCTATATACCTGAAGAGAACCTTGATACGGTAATGGAGAGCGAGATCGACGGAGCGTCTGGGGTCTCCGCAGATCTGGCTTGGAGATTGTCCACGGGTAGCTTCAATACCCTTATCTCAGTCGGAGACTCTGGAATCCAGTGGGAGGATACGTCGCTGACCAACAAGATCTATGTGAACGTGGGAGAGGTGCCTTTCCCTCAATATTACGATGTTGATGGAGAGTTAGTAGTTGGAGATAGTTGGGATGTCGACGGAAACGGTCTAGTGAATGTTCAGGACTGGGTGGATGATCCTCGTGTCTCTATTGACGCTGGTGTAGATGTGGCGGATCACATGCTGGACCCTTCAGACCTCATTTATACCTTTTCTGATGGTGTTGATGATGACATGAATGGCTATGTCGATGATATTTCGGGTTGGGACTTTTTCGGTGAGGACAACGACCCATGGAACACATTTAATACTGGTTATGGAAAACACGGCACCGAGGTAATGGTTGATGGTGCAGCTGAAGGAAACGATGGTGATGGGCACATAGGCATCTGCCCTAACTGTGCGATGTTGCCTATTCGACTTGGCGACACATTTATAGTTGATGGTTATCGGGCTGCTCAAGGGATCGCCTTTGCAGTAGATTCTGGTGCTACCAGTATGGGTTTGGCTGTTGGAGCTCTCTCTTCTCCCGAGAACATGACGCTCGCTGTAGAATATGCTCAGGAGTCTGGTATGACCTTGGTGGGTGCCGCAGGTGACGAGAACGCTTATCACCACAATTTCCCAGCTGTCATAGGCGACTTTCTATATGTGCATTCAATTCACTACGATTCTGGAAGTAGGGCTGACACCTATAGCTTCAGAAACTTCTTTAATTGCAACAATTACGGACCTAGGATCGACTTCGTAGCCCCATCTCCTGGGTGTGCGACAGGCTCTGTAGCCATCATTAATGGCCTGTCTGGACTTATCGACTCCTACTCTAATGAGTTGGGTTTAGCCCTTGACGTCGATGAGAGGCGACAGCTTATTCGTGCCACGGTAGATGATATTTGGCTCACACCAGATGAATCAGCAGCAGCTACTACCTACCCATCGAATGAGGGTTGGGACCCGTTTTATGGATACGGTAGGGTAAACGTAGGGCGGGCATTGGGTCATATGGAGGCAGGAGAGATTCCCCCTGTGGCCCGTTTTGGTGGTCCAGAGTGGTTTACCGTGTATAACAAAGATGAGACAAGCTCTGTATCCGTAGAGTTGTGGATGAGAGCAGAGCGATCCTCGGGGTACACATGGGTTCTTGAGTGGGGGCTCGGGGCAGACCCAGAGGAGTGGAGCGTCGCTGAAACAGGTAGTAGCAATGAGGCCTCAGACGGGCTTGTTATTGATGTAGACTTGAGCAGTCTACCGCCTGCCACGGTAAATGAGCCCCCAATGTATGAGACGGTACCAGAGAGGCTAGAGCGGGCGCATACGCCAGCGGTGACCTTCCGCCTGAGGGTCACTGACAGCGAAGAGCTAATGGGAGAGGCCAGGCGAACAGTTTATGTGAGTAACGACCACGGTTATATGGATGGTTTTCCTCTTCGCCTATATGGTTCGGGGGAGTCCAGCCCTGTCTTGATAGATATGAACTCTGACGGTGTTTTTGAGGTTGTAATTGGTGATAGCACTGGTGCTGTACACGTCTACGATGGTGCTGGTGCGGAGCTAGATGGTTGGCCAGCATGGACAGGTACTATGGAAAGTAGTGCTATTCACTCCGAGGCTGAGAGCTTTGCGGGAGGGTGGCTGGATCCAGATGCTAGGGAGCCTATAATCTCATCCCCAGCTGTGGCAGATGTAACTGGCGACGGCAATGTGAATGTTGTCGTGGCGGGGGCTTTTGGTCGAGTCTATATGTATGATTTGGGAGGTGAATTGGTGAGCGGCTTTCCAGTTTCGATAATTGGGAGATCACCATCGGAATTCGATACCGAACATACCTACGACAACGCGATCATGGGGTCTCCAACTATCTTTGACATAGACTTCGACGGCACTAGTGAGATCATAGTGGCGGGTATGGACTCCCGCCTCTATGTGTGGAACCATAACGGCACCATATACGACGGTTACCCCATCGAGGTTTGCCATGATCAGAACTGTGGCGTCTCGGGAAACAAGCTCATTAACTCAGTCGCTGTTGGGGACATGGACGGTGACGGCACCGTTGATTTTGTCTTGGGATCAAATGAAACAGTCAATAACGGTGGGAACACCGTGACCCACGCTATCAACGCCATAACAGGACTTCCTTTGAATGGTTGGCCTCTGGAAGGGAGCGGGTTGATCAATGCGGCAGCCTTACTTCCTACTATAGGTGAGGGGCACCCAGCCCCAGTAGCGCTAGTCGACATCGATAGGGATGGCGATCTTGAGGTGTTGGATTCGGTTATGTTGGGTCAGAGCGACCTTCTTTCACATGACGGCTCTGTTTTTCTTGACTTTGATTACAACGCGACTGGGGCAAACTCTAATTCAGTCGAGCCATCTTTTGTCTCAATGTCTAACTTTCCAGTGGTTGGTGACCTGACGGGAGATGGTGTACCCGATGTTGTAGTTGGAGGGGCAGGGACCTATGCGGTGTTGAGCTTAGCTTTGAGCACTGCGGTAGACTTTCACCATGTAGTAGGTGCATGGGATGGCGTGACAGGCGACCCGTTACCTGGCTGGCCAAGGCAGTTAGAGGACTTTGCCTTTATGAGTGCTCCGACTATAGCAGACGTATCAGGTGACGGTCTGCCAGAGGTTATTTTTGGCAGCGCAGGTTCTCTTCTGCACGCAGTAGACGCTCAGGGTAATGTGCCAGAAGGGTGGCCTAAGTTCACAGGTCAGTGGATGATGGGAGCTCCCGCACTAGGTGATATTGATGGTGACGGCTGGCTAGATGTTGTAGTCTCTACCCGTGAAGGCTGGTTGTTCGCGTGGAGTACGGATGGTCGAGCTGATCAGGAGGTACAATGGGCGAGCCTACATCATGACCCCGCTAACACAGGCAATTATGAGACCAGTTTAATAAGCCAGGACGGGCCACCTGAGATAGCGACAGGATGCTGTAAGCGAGGCGGCGGTGGCTCTCAGGGGCTAATGTTGCTCCCACTTTTCTTGATAGGCTACGCTAGAAGGCTGGAGTAAAACGAAAAACCCCCCGCGTTCAGCTCTAGCCAAACACGGGGGGCTCTCCTAAAAATCGTTATTTACTAAGCTTCGATTACAGCATCTAAAGCCCCCATCTCGCGAAGTGTTTGTTCCTCATCTTCGGTGAAGAAGTCTTCATCGCCAAGCTCGCTTGTAGGCATGCTCAGACCCTTTTTCTTTGCCGAATCTCGCTTGTCGGTCATGTCTCGCAACTGACGTTCTAGCTTGTCAGACGCTAAGTCAACCGCGGCATATGCGTCTTCGTGTTGTACGTGCACTGTTATTGGGTTGTGGTGTGGCAACCCTAGTCGTACTCTGATTTCTACCTTGTCTCCAGCGTTCTCACCATCAACGTCCAGGCGGGTCGCCTCTGAATCAACATGGTGTCGCTCAACCGGTTTAGTGAGTTTATCCTCGCAGTACCTGCTTAAATGTGGAGTGAAAAGTTTTTGATGAGAATGAATTGTAATTCGCATCCGCGCTCCGTTGTTATGAGTTTGTTTTGTGCCACTAATAGTGTACACCGAAACGTAGTGATTCAGATATTTTTCACAAATTAACCAAATTGGCTTATACTCCATGTCATGCGATATTCGGCCTTTTTTATGATAGCGAGTTTATTAACTGGGTGCGGTGGTTCTGGCGGGAGCCCTGGTGCAGATTGCGCACGAACTGACGATTGGCGAGAGCCTGTCTATATGGTGGATGGTGTCGCTATAGTTCAGATCACGGAGACATGTGGTACTGATCTTGTGATCGAAGAGGCTACGCTGGATGGTGTTGGTTTTGAAGCTGACCTACCAGAGATAGGTGATATTGTCAGCGGTGATAACTGGAGCATAGAGGTCTACTTTACCTCTGTCTCTCCAAACGACGGCGAATACCAAACAACATTGACAATTGAGGCAGATGGTTTGGTTGGTATGCCCTCACGTGACATCATATATGTTGTAGGCGAAGGTGATGACACTGGTAGCGACACGGGTCTATAAGAGGGGCTAACCCTAGATCTACAACAACGACAAAGGGCACTCTAGATATGAGCGTTTTTGATATCCTCGAGAGTCGGGGGTTTGTTCAGCAATACACGTCAGGTGTAATGGACCTACTTAGAGACAATGTACTCTCTTTTTATGTGGGCTTTGATCCTACTGCCGATTCACTTCATGCAGGAAGTTTGGTTCCCATAATGGCTATGGCGCATCTTCAGCGCGCAGGGCATCAGCCTATCGCTCTAGTCGGTGGAGGGACTGGAATGGTAGGCGACCCCTCTGGAAAAGAGGAGGCTAGACAATTACTTACGGCCGAGCGAATAGAGCATAATAAGCAATCTATCAAGGGTCAGATAGGTAGATTTATATCTTTCGAACCTGGCAAAGGTGAGCTCGTTGATAATGCTGATTGGCTTTTACCGCTTAATTACATCGAATTTCTAAGGGAGATTGGGAGGCATTTTTCAGTCAACACGATGCTGACAAAGGCTAGCGTAAAGGCGAGACTTGAGCGGGGGCTGTCTTTTTTAGAGTTCAACTATCAGATCTTGCAGGCATACGACTTTTTAGAGTTGTATAGAAGAAATGGCTGTCGCCTTCAGATGGGAGGTGACGATCAGTGGGGGAATATGGTTGCAGGTACAGACCTTATCCGTCGGGTAGAGGGCGCTGATGCTCATGCTCTAACCTTCCCATTACTCACAACGGCTACTGGTGCGAAGATGGGTAAGACGGCCAATGGAGCTGTCTGGCTCGACTCTAATAGGCTGCCAGTCTATGACTATTACCAGTACTGGATTAATGTGGATGATCGCGATGTCATCCGTTTCTTGAAGCTGTTTACCTTCCTGCCTCTGGAAAGAATTGAGGAGTTAGGTGCTCTTGAAGGTGCCGCCATAAGAGATGCAAAGCGAGTTTTAGCTTTTGAGGCGACCTCTATATGTCACGGTAAAGAGGCAGCTGAGCGCGCTGAGGCTGGTGCCAAAGCAGCCTTTGCTGGTGGTGGCTCTACAGCCGATATGCCAAAACATCAGACCTCATTCCCTGTCGGTTTGTTGGCCCTATTGGCTGATTCTGGCTTGTGTCAGAGTCGTTCAGATGCGCGCAGACAGGTACAGGGTGGAGCCATAAAGGTGGCTGGTGAAAAGATCTCCGCTATTGATTTTGAGTTGACCTCGGAGTGTCTGGACAGCGAAGGGGCGGTGGTTGTCTCTAGGGGGAAAAAGAGAAAGATTAGAGTGATAAGAGGGCTATAATATGAGTGTGATCAAACTTACCGCTGCTAGCTGGTTTATATTTTTTGCGGGCTGTGCTGCACAGACTACTGTGCCATCCGCTAGCGGGGATCCATCAGCCGAACAGAGTTCACAGGTCTTACTCCACACTGTGCCTGTGGGTGACTTAGAGATTAGATTCTACGGAGAGTCAGTGCCTGCTGGGATCTCCCCTAGGTATGGTGTGCAGAGGATGGCGGTTTTGACTCCTCAAGGTGAACTTGAGTTCACCCCGCAAGGTGAACTTTTCCATTCAGACTGGAGTTTTGAAATCGTCTCCCCAGATGGTAACAACATTCTCTTATTACAGGATCACTACGGTCCATACCATGTAGTCTCCGTTAGCAACCTTTCTAGCTACCTCAGTACAGGCCAGCCAGACTTTGAGTTTGGACAGAGCCAGCCAGACTCAAATGCTTGGGTGCACGAGCAGGCTAGATGGCTAAATGATCTAGAGATAGCCTATGTTGCTGGATTGACGACTGTCTCTGAATACAGGTTTTCACTTACTTCTGGAGACTGAAACAACCCTTGAGTGGTCTTTGACGCTGCCTGTTATTGGGCCTGGAGGCTCTCAAGCTTCTTCGAAAGTGACTTCTTCTGATCCTTCAAGTTAGCCTGCTCAGCAACAGATATAGCATCCTTAATCATCTGTATGGCAGCCTCTTTGTCTTTGTCCAGTGTCAGGATTAGGCCAGCTAGATTATCGCTACATGCAACGACCTTGCCCGCATCCTTTGCGTGTTTAGCCGCAGGCAGGCACTGAGAGAATGCCTCTTTTGCCTCAGTGAGGAGCTCTCTGTCCTTGTTTTTGGCCCCGAGCTGTGCGGCGGCAATTCCCAAGTTGAAAAGGAGCTCTTTTGCAAAGTTGACGTCTCTCTGAAGGTTCGCTGATTTTTTCGACTCCCTCATTAGATTAAGTGCGCCCTCTAGGTCTCCGTCTACCATTGTGAAGAAGCCGAGGTTGTAGAGATCAATAGCCATGAATTGGTTGAACTTAAGCTGCTGCGTAAGGGCTAGCGTTTTCTTGGCCCAGTCCAGCGCAGTCTTGTGATCCTTTACCGCTCCATGAGCCTGAGTCAGCAACGAGCAGGCTGTGCGTAGGCGAGGTCCGTTTTTGAGTGCTTCTGCAATAGTCGCTACTCTCTTCAGCGCCTCTATAGCCTCTTTTGTTTTACCAGATAAGAGTAAGCACTCCCCGTAATTCAGGCCAGAATCAAGGGCTAGACCGGGCTGTCCAGTGTTCCCAGCGATCTCATTTGCCGTTCGGAAGTGCTTGATAGCGTCCTCAAACTTCCTGGTGCGTCTAGCCACCATGCCTCTCAGGAATTCACCTGATGCTGCAACTCGAGGAGTCACCTTTTTCCCGTCAGGTGTTTCAATCTGACCTGCTTCCATTGCTTGGTTTACCAGCTCTAACGCCTCGTTAGTTTTTCCGTCAGTAAACTCTATCATCGCTTGGTGGTTTAGGAGCTCTGCTACCCTTTGGTTTTGCTCCAGAGCCTTGTATATTGTTAGGGCATCTTTTGCCCTGTCACGCGCTCTGAAGTGGTCTTGCCTACGAAGGTCTAGTCGTGATCCTGCGAAGAGTATCCAACCCTGCATATGGCGGTCCTCTTTTTCAGCGGCCCATTCGTTAGCTTCGTTATAAAGTTTGTCAGCTTGTTCAACAGATCCACCCTGCACCATCTTGTCTAGCAGGCTCATCAGTACTGAACGTTGCATTCTCTCCGAGAAGTCTGTCGATTCAAAGTACCTCATGAGATCATGGGTCATTGCCCAGACCTCTGGTTTGTCTGACCCGAGAGCCATTTGAGTCAGAGCGTTAGCGCGGTTTGGTTGTCCCATCTCCGCCCACAGTCGCGCCGTCTTAGGGATGAACTGAGAGCCTTGTGGTACCAAGAAACGCTCCATGAAAGTGGCGGCCTTACGGCCGTGCTCTGTAGCCTCATTAGCGGTATCCTCGTTTTCAAACCACTGGTCTAAGACAGCCTGGCGCCATGTTGTTTTGGTAAACCTATAAACCCAAGTCTGGAATGGCTTTGAGAATTGGTCCTCTGCGAAAAGGCCCCCTGTAGCGTCTAGAAGGTCGTCTATGGACTCTTGTTCCCAGCCCCCAATGTCGGCCACCAATCTAGATGGGAAAGCCGTCCCCAAGAAGGCAGCAGAGAGCGCCACGGAGTCTATGTTGGAGGCACCGGCGTGCTTCCTGCCATTAGCTGCGTCATCGCCATCTTCAAGCTCAGACTCATCTACCTGTCTAGGCATTAGGGTAGCGAGACTCTGATCACTAAGGTCAATTGATAGGCTGTCGCTGTCTATTAGATGGTCTATAAGCTCAGCTACATAGGCAGGGCGGCCCTTAGTTATACGCGTAATGTTTTCCGCATCACTCACTACATCTTTAGAGGTGAGATATGCTGAGACCTCTTCGCTGCCCCATGGCTTTAGTTCATGAATATTTATTGAGCTTTCTCGTCGTTGAATAAGGTGGAGAAGGGGCGGTGGGAACCATGATTTTGAGGTCTCATCCATCGCCTCTGATGTTAGAAGTATGAACATCTTGTTGTCGGCACAGCGATCAAACATCGCCTCCAGCATTCCGTGTATTCCAATAGAATTTGAGGAGTGAATATTCTGGATATTAGCTATTACTGGCATCTTTGTAGAAATCGCCGCCAACACCTCAACCAGCCCGATAAGCGGGTTGTCCTTTGGCATTCTTACTTGGAATTTGTCACTGCCATCCTTGGGTGCGCCAGAGCGCATACCCTCAACAAAAGCCTTCAGCCATCCCTGAACTCGCTTCGGGTGACTCGGGAGTTGAGCGTTGATTAACATCTCAACCTTTCCTCGAAGTGCTGGGTTAGCGTGGAGGGGTGCAAATAGAGCAGCATACATGCGAAGCAATGTTCTTAGGCCATCCTCTTCATCCACCAGGACTGGCCTCCAGTGCAGTACTTCTGAGTCGATAGCGGTTAAGTTCTTTACGAATTGTCCTAAGAGGGCTCTTTTACCACCACCGATTGGTGAGTGTAGGAGGACGGAGGATAGTTTACCCTCCTCTGCCTCTTGGAAGCGAGCTGTTAGGAAGTCAATGTCTGCTTGACGCGCAAGAAAGGTTTCAGTTGCCACGATTTACTCCAAGAATAATACTTTGTAGCGGTGGATAACCCGATGAAGCGGCTACGCTAACCCATAGTTTATTGTTAGCTTCGGCATTACTAGTTCTCTTCAATAACTGTAAACCCGCAGTGTCATTAGTTTCGGTGTTATGTGGTGATATACGAGGAGAGAGGATGCTTAAGAATATTCAAAATATTTTACTCTTAGCTGGGCTGGTTTCATGTTCGGGTGGAGAGATGTCGGCCGATTATTACCACTGGGATGTTACTTTGGTAGGTGTCAATGATACCTGTAATGAGTCACCACAAGGGTATATAGAAGAGATGACCTACGCCTTGGCGTTCCAGGGCAGTGTTACCGATTTGGCGCTTTTTGAGGATGAGGATTACAACACTTTTGCATCTGGTGTTTTAGGTGGGTGCAAGTTGACCTACGAATCTCCGACGGTCAAAGAGGAACGAGGCTCGGATAGCGAGGACTGGCTTCAGTGGCGAATGTCTGGTGAGTCTTGGGTACAGCAGGGTGGTTCAGGCTGTGGGATAGAGGCGCACGCCGAGGAGGTCTTGGAGATGATACCGAACCCGACTTGGGAGTCTTTAGGTTTACCTTACGCCCCATCTGAGATTGACTGGATAGGTCTAGAGACCTTCGAAGTGATGGGAGTCGGTGAAGCTGTAGAAGGTATTGAGGCAGGATGTGACTATACTGTGTTGGTTGCGGGAATATACGACCCTAATTAGCCAGCATGGGTAGATGTGGCGTAAGTTAAAGGTGCTCTGATTAAGAGCTATTTTCCCGAGATATACCCCTCGTTTTTTGACAATAGCTAGGCTCTCATTGCGGCATTTTTTCATCACATTGTTGTAGAGGTGGGTGATGATGGGATAGTGTCACGTCTGACCATGTACTAAGAAGGTATTAGTGTGGCGATGATTGGACATTTGGCGCAAGAATTAGCAGAGAAAACCCTTGGCGAGGCTCTAGAGTACCACGCCCAACATAACGGTGATCTACCAGCATTACTGCATGAGTCTAGAACTCTCAGTTGGTCGGAGTTGAACTCCGAGGTTGATAGGGTGGCTGAGTTGATGGAAAAAAGAGGGGTCGGTAAGGGTGACGTTGTGGCCTTTATGATGAGTAAGCGGCCAGAGCTTGTCGTCGGCTTCTTCGCATGTGGGAAGTTGGGCGCAATTATGGCACCAGTCAATTTCAAGCTCCACCAGGACCACATACGCGAACAATTCCAAACGGGTGCGATAAAAACCCTCTTTTTAGAGAAGGTTCACGATGGCATTTTGCACTCATTGCTACCGATTCTGCCAGATCCCAAAAAGATCTTCTATGTGGGTGAACAGGGGGCCAATGGAGACGGCAACTACGATGAAAGTGAGGGGCTAAAGGGCGAATATACTTCGATTGAGGTCTCTATTGAGGACCCAGTCTATTTGAACTACACTTCTGGAACAACTGGCCAGCCTAAGGGGGCAGTAACGTCCCATAGAAACATCATGTTTAACGGGTTGACGGCCTTTGATAGAGTTGGGAGTGAAGGCGAAGAGATAGACGGCTTAGGTTTCGACGAATCCCATCGGTTCATGAGTATGTTCTCTGTCTTTGCACACCCACACGAGATTTTTCATCGCTCTATACTCTGCGGGGGTGCTTTCATTGTGTTGGATACATTGTCTCCTCGTGTGACGGCTTCAACTATAGAGAGGTTCGGGGTCAGCTGGATGATGGCAGTACCAAGTTTTTATGAGATGCTTCTCGATCACGCCAATGCAGACAACACCGACATCTCCAGTTTACGTATTCTAGAGAGCGGCGGTGCATTTGTAAGCGCCGACACTCTTGAACGGCTAGAGCGCCAATTCAAAGCCGACTTTATGCCTGTGTGGGGGTCGACAGAAACCACTGGCGTTGCCGTAGCCATGAGGGCTGATAGATCAAGAGTTCTGGGAACGACCGGTAAGCCAGTGTCTGGCTATGACATAAGGATTGTAGATACACATGGTCGTGACTGCTCACCTGGCGAGACTGGTGAAATGATAGTGCGTGGAGAGGGTGTAGTATCGGAATATCTAAACAATAAAGCCGAGACAGAGGCTCTGTTTATCGATGGTTGGTACTACACTCGGGACCTTATGAAGTGGACTGATGACGGGTTTATACAATTTGTAGGTCGTCGTTCAGAGATGCTGAAAATCGGGGGAATAAGGGTCTATCCGTTGGAGATTGAAAAGGTTCTCAAGGACCACCCAGAAGTTAGAGATGTAGTCGTAGTTCGCGCTGAGGAGAGGATAAGAGGTGAGGTCGCTCGCGCAGTTGTTCAGGTCGTCTCTGGCTCTAAGGTCTCCGCTAGGCAGCTTAGGCAGTACTGTAAGGGGCGATTAGCCGTCTATAAAATCCCTAGGATTATTGAGTTTTGGCGCGAAGTTCCCAAGCTTCCCAATGGGAAAGTAAACAAACAGGCTGTTGTTGACGTAGAGGTGAACGCCAAGCGGGATGAGCGTTGATAGGTCGTCCGCCACTCTCACTACTGGTGAAAGACCTCGGCGGATTAGGTCTATATTATCCTGGTCAAGCTCTTATCTCTAGGATGCCTAGAGGGCTCTTAGAGGCCGCAGGTAACTTGGGGGGTGATGTTGTCCGTATGTTATCCAGCGAGATGGAGGAGGCTCTAATTGAGCTAAGGCTATCTTTCCCTGATGGAGAGATCCCTGGAGGTGAAGGGGCGGTGTTGAAGAAGGCTTGGCGCCTATCGATGTATAATGAGATGGAGGTGCTAAGGTACCCTCATTTAAATCCAGATACGATAGATGATGTCTGTGTTGTTGAAGGCCGTGAGCATCTAGATGCCGCCTTGGCCGCTGGCAGAGGTGCTGTTGTGTTGATCGGGCATTTTGGCGCAAACCAGATGATCATGCCAGCACTTGGTCATAAGGGGTATCCAATGAGCCAGCTATCCGCACCCCCGCCAGTCTGGGCTGACATTTTGGCCGAAACACGCACTACGCCCCTTTGGCGCCGGGTGCTCGAGCGTCGGTGGGAGCTAGAAAAGAGACTCCCAGTTCAACACATAAACGTATTCAAATTCCTAAGGCCTGCTGTAGATTGTCTCAAAAACAACGAGGTTCTAGGGTTAGCTTTTGATGGTGGAGGTGGGCGTAGGTGGACAAATGTGGAGATGCTTGGGCGCAGGGCAAACCTTTCAACCCAACCCATGCAGTTGGTACGCATGACTGGTGCTGCTCTGTTACCGACAATGGTTACTCGGGAGCCAGGCGAGCGGCGCCACCGGGTTGTTATTCATAAGGCTTTAGACTATCAGACTTTAAATGATCGAGCAGCTGAGATGCAGGTCAATATGCAGTCATTCGCAGATATATTTTCGGAATGGGTTCGCAAGCATCCAGAGCAGTATCTCTACTTCATGCTTTTAAGAAGAAGAGTGCGGGGAAGTGACGTCATGCCTTTCTTTGAGGATTACCCCGAACTCGATAAACAGATGTCTTCCGAACAGGCGCGTGAGCACCTAAGGCAGGCAGGTTCAAAAACATAAGGTAGAAATTCGTTGTCCAAAAAGTGGCATTTTCATCATCTCATCGGGTTAGAATGCTCGGCATCCTGGAGGTGAGTTCTGAAAGAAGTTCTGCGATTAGCGATAGCCATGGGGTTCGTGTCTGGTACGACCGAGGTTGCCCTTCGTGTAGAAAGTCGCATGGGGTTATCGTATTCAGAGGCTCTGACCTGGTTAGCATTATCTGTATGTCTTGCACTCTTCCTTACTATTCCAGCTGCGTTCGTTGCACATTTGCTAGAGCGTCGCTCCCTAACTAGCCGAAGTGTTGGGCTTGTTTTTTCCTCTCTTCTAGCCCTTCATGCAGCGCTGTTCGTGCGCTTCACATATGTGCTAAATCTTTCAGTTAGTGACTACAGAGTGTGGGGTTCTCTTTTGGCTGTAGCCATTGTTAGCCTATTGATAGGCCTAACTTTAGATGGTCTTTTGCGTAGAAATGCAAAGGTCCTCTATGCGGTTACTGCCGTTGCGATCATATTGACCTTGTTTAAATCGGGGGCGTCTTTTGATGCCAGCGCACCAAGCTCATCCCCAAATGTTTTGATTGTGACCTTTGATACTACCCGAGCAGATCGAATAGGCGCATGGGGCGGAGATGCCTCGACCCCTTATATCGATAAGCTAGCGAGTGAGGGTGTGCGCTTCTCACAGGCGATCGCCCCCGCCCCATTAACGGAGGCATCTCACCTATCCATTTTGACTGGGCAGCCTGTTTATCAGACAGGTGTTGTAGCAAATGGGACGATACTTGGTGATAGACCTGCCCTGCTTTCGAGAAGGTTCTCGGAATCTGGGTATGTAACAGGTGGATTTGTGTCAGGTTTTCCGCTCCACGGTAAATACGGGTGGACTCAAGGTTTTGATGTCTATGACGACGATTTTGGCGCTGTAGCTGGTTTGCATAGGCTTACTATTGTTAAGGCATGGGACCAACTGACTCTTCCAGGAAATACCCTTAGAGAGAGGCCTGGTCGTCAGACTATTGATCGAGCTCTAGGGTTTATTCGCGATAATAGTGAGCAGCCTTTCTTTATGTGGGTACACCTGTTTGATCCACACGCCCCATATGACGTTAGCGATCAGGAGCTAGAGGCGGCTCCTAGAGATGGCGAACCATTAGACTTACCATATTATTGGCCACCACCTCATGCCTCTATCACCTCCACAGATTGGCTAATAGATGCCTATGAGGCAGAAATTTCCATGACAGATGCTCTGTTTGGTGAGCTTTTGGACTCTCTTGAGCAAGAGGGAATATCTGGTAATACAATCGTAGCCTTTACAGCAGACCATGGAGAGTCTCTGTTGGAGCACGATTACCTGTTTGACCACGGGGACTACCTCTACGATGCATCACTCTGGGTTCCCTTAGTGATTAAAGCGCCCAATCTTCCTGTCTCTGGTATTGTACAGGATTGCCAAGTGTCATTAGTTCACTTAGCTCCAACCCTAGCTGAGCTAGCTGGTATTCCAGATATAGAAGCTGCTCCTGGTTCGGGTGTCTCTCTTATGAATGAGCTCACAGGGGCCCCTTGTACAGAGCGGCCGGCGGTAGCTAGTAATGTGGCTGCTAGGTTCGTTGATGACCCACCAGTAGACCATGCTCTTCGGACGATCTTAGATCATGGCGCTGATGTTGATGGCGAGCCCCTAGGTCGGCGACCTTCTAAGTACATCTTACATGGCGCTGGAGGTGAGAGTCTGTTTGACCTTGCTGAGGATCCCGTGGAGACCACTAATCTCGCCAGCGACAGAATATCTACCGCGAATTCCGGCCGGGCCGTAGTCGAGAGGCTTATAGATGGAGGCTCAGAGATACAGAACCCAGAGAGTGACGCTGGGACAATAGAGGCGTTGAGAGCCTTGGGGTATGTAGAATGATTATTAGACCAATGGTAGTCGACGCCGTCAAAGGCAGTATCGCTGTAGGGATGATCGCTGGAGCATTTGAAATGGTGTCGGTTGCCGCCCACACTAAGCTCGACTTTACCTTTATCGATGCACTTATCTTGTCAGTAGTCTCTATTTCTTGGGGAGCCCTCATGGGGTTAGGGCTTTCATTAACACTGGGCTTATTGGTGTTGCTGCTTGGGCGTAAGAGGGCGCTATCGTATGGCGAGCGCTCAGCTGGATCCGCAGGTCTTGTCGCAGTTTTAGTGATCGGGTTTTATGTTTGGCCTGTTGCGTTTACTTTTGAAGCAATAGGTAATCATCAGCGTGCTGTTATTACCGCATGTTATCCAATTCCTTTGGCGATTGTACTGTGGTTACACGTTCGGTTTTGGTACCGCAGAGAGGAGGCAGGTTGGCCCTTAAAATACAGCCTGCTCCAGACAAGTGCCGTGGCTTCCAGCGTCGTGGTTTTGTTATCTAGTCTAATAGCTTCATCTTGGAGGTCTAACCCTGAAAATGCCCTTACGGGAGACCCCAACGTATTACTAGTATCGATAGACACACTGAGGCGAGATCATGTGAGCATCTACGGTGGTGAAAACCCTATAGCATCTACGCCGAGAATAGACTCGGTCGGTCAGGCAGGGGTTGTTTTCTACGACGCAGTGACACCCATACCAGAGACAGCTCCTTCACACGCAACAATGCTGACAGGTCTTCACCCAATCCAACACGGCCTCTCTTCTAACGGTATGCGCCTAACTACAGGGGCTACAACCCTATCGAGAGCGCTGCGTAACGAGGGGTATGCTGTGGGTGCTTTTGTCTCATCTTACGCCGTAGATTCACACACGGGCTTAGACCGTGACTTCCATGTTTATGACGACGACTTTATACCAGCGGTTCGCGGCCTCTCGGAGCTGGGGGTGTCTAGTTTTATGGCCAAGGTGTTGATGAAGCTGGGTAGCCCTGAGGATTTTGACTGGCTTCTAGAGCGCGATGGTGTTGACACCAACCAAGAGGCTATGGACTGGATAGATCGAGCAGGCGACGAACCATGGTTCGCGATGGTTCATTATTTTGAACCTCACGCACCGTATGAAGCACCTTCAGCGACAGTGGACCATAGGGAGCTTCTCTCATCACCCAACCACATCTTCACTATCGAGGAGGCCGATGAATTAAGAAGGCTATACGCATTAGAGGCTGAGCAGGCAGACGGTCTTGTCGGTGACTTGCTCGATTTCTTGGATGACAGAGGTATGACCAGTAATACATTGGTCGTTGTTACTTCGGATCATGGGGAACAGCTCGGCGAGCACGACATATTCTTTCACCATCACGGTCTTTATGACGAGTCAATTAGGATTCCATTGGTGATGTCCGCACCTTTTGCAGAGATCACAGGCGAGGTTGGCCAGCAGGTTAGGCTTATGGACCTCGCTCCAACCATTTTGTCGGTTTTAGGTTTAGAGCCTCTTCCCGAAGCTTCTGGTGTAAGCCTTATTTCATGGATTAATGCTCCCGAAGCTCCATCCATGTCTAGTACGCTACTAGGCCGTAGGACTCCGAGCTTGGGTGAAGGCAGAATGCTTGGCCTTAGGACCTCTGAGGTCAAATACATAGTTGATGAATCTAGCGGCGAGGAGATGATGTTTAATCTTGTGGATGACCCTCTAGAGGCCAATGACATATCTGAGAGCCAACCAGGTGCCGTTGCTCAGGCTAGAAGTGTAGTTATGGTCGACAGGGGGGCTTTGGTCGAGAGTGAAGCCACTGAGTCTGGAGATATGGATATGCTTAGAGCGTTAGGGTACGTGGAATGAGCCAAGAGCGATCAGGCGTGACCACCACTCACGCACGAGGCTCCATCTCCTCAGTAAAGCTAACGTGTGTCCTCTTGGCTATAATAGTCTCGCTTCAGGCACTAGAAGTTGTTTTTGGTCAGGGTATGTTTTTCGCTCATGATCTAAGGCATCATCACTACCCTTGGCGATATTGGGCTGCCTCAGAGTGGAGCCTTATGAATGTTCCTCTTTGGGCGCCAATGGTCGGAAATGGTTTTCCTCTAATGGCAGATGGCCAGACAGGGGTTCTGTATCCTCCAAACATCGCGCTAGGTGCGATCCTTCCAGCTCATGTGGCCCTGTCTGTGAGCCTACTATTACACCAGTGGTGGGCAGGACTAGGTATGTGGCTGTTTACAAGGCGTTTAGGACGCAGCCAGATAGCTAGCTTGATGGCAGGCGCGTCGTTTGCTTTGTCTGGGTTTGTCGTCACCCACTTTACATACGCGGGAATGATCCAGGCAGCGTCATGGTTGCCATGGGGCGGTGTGGCTATCCTCGGTATAACAGAGGCTGGCGTTACCATGAGAGCCAGAGTGAGCGCAATGGCTGGGTGGGCCGCAGTTGTTGGGATGATACTCACCGCAGGTCACCCTCAAGTGGCCGCTATAGGGCTCTTGGGCTGTGGCTGGGTATACATAGTCTATTCTAGAGGTATGGTGCAGCGGGCTCTTGTTGGAGGGGGCTTGGTGTTGGGGGTGTTGGCGGCTTTACCACAGTTGTTGGCTTCGTTGGAGCTCTCCTCTCACTCTGCCCGAACTGGTGGCGTTGACGATGGTTTCGCCTCTATGGGGGCGCTACCTCCGCAAGAGTTGTTGAACATAGTTATGCCCCATTTCTGGGGGTGGGAGCGCCCGGCCGACATAGCTCTGACCTATGTGCATAAAGGGGCTCTCTATTTTGGTACGGGGGAGAATCACTGGGAAAACGCCTTCTATATGGGAATCCCTATATTGCTACTGGCAATTTGGGGTCTCTTTCAGCGAGCCAACAGAGGTTGGGTCGTCCTAGCAGGGTTGTCACTACTTCTGATGTTGGGCGATCTTACACCTCTTTACAGCGTGATTAGAGCTCTTCCAGGCTTTGAGTACTTCAGGTTTCCAGCTAGGTTCTCACTTCTGGTCACATTTGCCATAGTAGTGCTAGCAGCATCGGGATTAGATAACCTCCTTGATAGGGGGCCAGGTAAGAGCGAACGGATCTACCGTAGGGCCATATATGGTGCTGTTGCGATACTGATCATTGTCGCAACAAGCGCTTGGTTTTTCCTAGGCTCTAAAGGTGAGTCTCTTGTCTTTAGGTTGGCGGGACCAGATCCAGAACCAGACTTTGTCGTCCGAGTTGAGTCGCTAGTTAATGGACTGATTGAAAGTACGACTCCATGGGGGGTAAGTGTTTTGTGGCCTAGCTTATTGGCGCTGGGGACTATCTTGATCATATCCATTAGGAGAGTTCGGGTGACTCCTGCAAGATCAGGTCAGTTGATGTTGCTGCTAGTCCTATTAGACCTCTCTTGGTTTGGCGCTGACTACAACCCTTCAACACCAATAGATGAGATAAACGAAGTTAGCCGTACAGCCCGTATTGTGTCAGCCGAGGGTGGTCTCTATAGGACAGCAACTGTAGACAGGGTTCAGTCTCCTGAACTGGACAGTGAGCTACTATCGGCCTCTCTTGGTATAGTTTGGGGTGTGAACGATGTCATAGTCCTCTCACCTTTACTTATGCCTAGAAATGAGCGGCTGTTGGCAGCGGCTGGGTTGGATGTTGGGATGGACCATGGTCCGAATAAGGCTGACGACCTGTTCGAAAACTTTTCTATCTCAGAGCGAATGGGTGTGCGGTGGTTTACTTCGGTTCATAGGCTCACGCATCCTTCGCTAGAGTTGGTGTCCAACGAGGATGGAGTAAGGCTTTACCGAAACCCACACGCACCAGAGCGGGCCTACTTTTCTTCTTGTGTAGCTCGAGTCGCCGATCTTGATCAGGCGTTTGAGACCTTGATCGCAGAGGATGATCTCTCCTTAGTGGTGGTTGAGTCGGATGTTAATTCCGAACCAGAGTCTAATTGTACAGGCGAAGCATCAGTCGAGATCACAAATTTTGAGGCACATGAGGTATCAATCTCCGTGAACGCTGATAGGGCGGGCGTGCTTGTGTTGGCCGACACATGGTATCCAGGATGGGCAGCGAGTCTAGATGGCGAGCCAGTCGATATTATGCGCGCAGATGTAGCTTTCCGAGGGATAGAGGTCCCCGCGGGCGAACACACTGTTGTTTTCAGTTATGAGCCATTTTGGGCTGGGACTCTAAGGTGGGCTGGAGTATCTTGGGCCTTTATTTTTATGATGTTGATCGCGCCAGTATCATATGTGAGGGGCAGCTCTATGGGTGGTGAGAACTGATGGGCACTTGGACAGTTGGTCAGTTGACTCAGGAGATCAAGGGGCTCTTGGCAGAAGAGTTGGGACAGGTAGCTGTAGAAGGGGAGATCAGTAAGCTGGTCTTTGCTAGATCAGGACACTGGTATTTCAACTTGGTTGACCCTGATGCATCCTTGAACGCTGTGATCTTCCGAGGGACCAACTCTAGGATGACTTGGGAGCCCCAGGAGGGCGATAAGGTTTTAGCCGTTGGCTCAATTGATGTCTACGCTCCAATGGGTAAGTACAGCTTAATTGTACGTAGAATGGAGCCTTCTGGAGCAGGTGCACGGGCGAGAGCGCTTGAGCAGCTAACAGCAAAACTTAGTAAGGAGGGGTTGTTTGATACCTCTCGTAAGGTGGCGCCGCCATGGATACCTAAGGCTATAGGCGTTGTCACATCCCCCACAGGTGCGGCCTTACAAGACATTATCAACGTATTAGGGCGACGGTTTCCAGCTATACCGATCTTCCTCTCACCCTGTAGGGTTCAGGGCGATCAGGCGGCTGGTGAGATTGCGAGTGCTATTAGGTTACTCAACGATCATGGAGTGTGTGACTTATTAATCGTTGGACGAGGAGGAGGTTCTGTTGAAGATCTCTGGGCGTTCAATGAGGAAGAGGTCGTTCGGGCAATCTCTGAGTCGTCAATACCAATAATCTCGGCGGTGGGACACGAGACCGATACTAGCCTATCCGACTTAGTAGCCGATGTTAGGGCTCCTACTCCCTCGGCCGCCGCAGAGCTAGCAGTACCAGAATATGCATCATTAGTCTTCACGTTAGATCAGCTGTTTGAGCGTTTAGAAGGCGCAGTTGGTCGTGAAATGACTAGAAAGAGGAACTCTCTTGTAGGTCTACGCCTTTTACACCCAGGCGCGCGGCTCAGGGAGCAGAAGAGGCTACTAATGGCGGTTCAGGCGCGCCTCTTAGTCTCAGGTTCAGCATCTCTCGAGCGTTCAAAGTCATCTCTTTCTCAAGTAACGGGCAAGCTTCATGCCTTATCTCCATTGGCCGTCCTCTCTAGGGGGTACTCAATAACAACTAGTCGTGGCGGTGTTTTGACCACGTCTAGTGGTGTGAGCAATGGAGATGATATCAGTATTAGGTTTGCCGATGGCAGCATCAAAGCCAAGGTTCTATAAAGGGCTGCTGGGTAGCCTAGATTCTATCTATACGTCCATTAGTTTGTTTAGAGGTTGGAGAGAAAGAGTTTGTCTCTGGAAGCCGTATCGTAAACCTTGCACCACTACCTAGGCGCGCAGACACCTCCATCTCACCTTCGTGTGCTCGTATAATCCTCTGACAGATCGGTAACCCTAGTCCAGTTCCTCCAGATTTTGTAGTGAAGAATGGTATGAAAAGTTTATCGATGTCTTCTTTGGCAATACCTGGGCCGTTATCTGTCACCGATATCTCAATTGCGGGCTTTCCCCTGACCAACTGTCCTTGCATTCTACTTCGCCTGGTGGTGATTTTTATTAGGCCTTCTGGTACCTTTACCCCCTGCTGATGATCTACTCCGACGCCCATAGCTACCGCTTGGACTGCATTTCTAACTAAGTTTATAATTACCTGGTTGATCATTGTAGCGTCAGTAGGACACATTGGTAGCCCGCCTCCTAGCTCCTCTACGATCACGAGGTCTTCATTACCCTCTTCAGCTCTAACTAGCGCGAGTACATGGCACACTATCGCGTTTATTTCAGTTGGCTCGGGCGAGATCTCAAAAGGACGGGCATAGGTTAGGAAATTTTGAACGACCTCATTGAGGCGGTTCACTTCGCTAATGATCACCTCTAAGAACTCTCCAGCAGGATCGGGGCTGTCTATTGTCTGAAGAAACTGAGCGGCCCCCTTAATTCCAGCTAGGGGGTTTCTAATTTCATGGGCAAGCCCCGCTGACATTGTACCCAGAGCCGCCAAGCGATGTTGCTCCTTAATAGTCTCGAAATCGTGGAGGTTTTCTAAAATAACTGCAGCCTGTGCCATAAGCTGGCAAAGTCGAGAGATCTCATCTTGACTGAGACCCTCTATATCTGTTGCCTCTCGTATGGCTATCCATCCAAGAACTAGGTCTCCTGACATCATAGGTGCGACGATGTCACAGTTCATAGCGTCCATTGTTCGCAGTCTGGCAGCGGCAGTTTCTGCCGATTTCGAAGCCCCCCGCATTTTGGATAGATCTTGGCGGATATAAACTGGGATTCCCCGTATGAAACCCTCGACAAAAGGAATCATAGCGACCGATCTTAGAGGCAGCTTGTCTCCCGCAGTTCGATAGTCTAGGAGCTGCATGTTCTGTCTGTCTGTGTCGTGTACATAAAGCGCTACAGAACCAAACCGACCTGATCTGTTGAACTGTGTGGTGATCCTTCTGGCTAAATCATCCCTTGATATTACTCTAGGCAGGGCGCGATCAAGCTCTACCATTGCCAAGGTTAGCTGGTGACCACTCCTGTTTAGGCTCCGAGCTATAGTGGGTTGGACCCAGGCTCGAAATGGCTCGTATGCGAAGATAAACAGTACACCTACCAGGAACAATTGATAGCCCTGATGTACTGGTGTTTTTGTCTCACCAAGCCAGAAGACCAGGATAGCCTGTATCCCCACTAGTAAAAGGCCAGATGCAGCAACTGTGGCTATCTTAGCGATTATCTCATGGAGGTCGAGCAGGCGCTCTAAAGTGAGTACCTGGCTAAGTGAGTATATAAGAATCGCAGCGCAGAGCGTACTTATTGGAGGTAATCCTCCCTGAAGTGCCCAAGATCTAGCGTTGAAATTTAGTTGGGCTAGATCCACGGTGCCTTGGCCTGCCCGCGCCAACTCCTCAAAAATAGACGGGATAACCGCCATGCTTATTAGAATTAATAGGTACCTAATCCTAGAGCGTTCAAGTGGTCGGTTAGAGGCCTGATGCATCTGCCATAGGCGATAAAGTACTAGGCCAAATGCCGAGTAGATTAATGTACCTAGCAGTTTTAGTGGCCAGTGTTGTTCGCTGTTTTCTCTGATTAAGACAAGCTCGGCTGTTAGGCAGAGCAGTGTTACTATCGGTGTAATTACCCAAAGGCGCCGAATTAAACGTTGATTATCAAACGATTCTAAAGGAAAAAAGTGGTCCAAGAAACGCAGGGTAGCGATAGGGAGGAATGCTGAAAAAGCTCCGAATAGAATATAGGTGTAAGGTATCCCTGGAGCCAAGTGGAGAGAAAATGATATGTACGCGAGTGATAATAGCGACGCTAGGAGGAAGAAATCCTTTCGGACCCTCTCTGTTGGGTCTTCGCGATAGGCCTTTACGCCGAGGTATCCCGACATGCCCGCAACAAGTAGGTAGATTAGAGCGCTCACAAACTCAACATATCTTCTTCAGAGGGTATATGATCATATGATGACAAAGCTATTGAGAGATATTCCCTCTGTGGATCAGATTATTCGCGGAAATTCACTTGTCAGCTATCCTCAGGAGGTTGTTGTCAGAGCGGCGCGTTTGGCGTTGTCTCGACTTAGGTCTGAGATAAGATCTGGTACGGTTACAGAGATGCCAGATATAGAGTCCGTTGTTAGATTTGAGGTTGAGAACTTGATTAGATGTAGACTGCGACGGGTAGTAAACGGGACGGGTATAGCGCTTCATACAAATCTAGGAAGAGCCCCTCTGCCCAAGGTCGCTGTAGATGCTGTGCATGATGTGTCCTCTGGGTACTGTAATCTTGAGTACGATCTTAGCACTGGAAGTCGGGGAGGTCGTCTTGACGGAGTTCGTGACGCCTTAGCGCAGCTGGTGGGGTGTGAGGACTCGTTAGTCGTTAATAATAACGCGGCGGCTGTTCTTTTGGCTCTATCCGCGCACGCAGCTGGGTCAGAGGTGATTGTCTCTAGAGGTGAGTTGGTTGAGATCGGCGGGTCTTTTAGAATACCTGATGTATTGGAGATGTCGGGGGCTGTTATGGTCGAAGTTGGCACCACAAATAGAACAAGGGCCTCTGATTACAAGAGTGCAATAGGGGAAAATACTGCCTTATTGCTTCGGGTTCACCCCTCAAACTTTCGTATCTCTGGGTTCACAGAGCGACCAGAGGTCTCTGAGCTCGCGGCGTTAGGTGTTCCTGTCTTGGATGACCTAGGCAGTGGTGCTCTTGTACCTATCTCAGAAGAGCCAGTGATATCTAAGGCTTTAGAGGCTGGAGCTATCGCTGTGACATTCTCTGGAGACAAGCTCTTAGGCGGCTCGCAGGCAGGAATTATCTGTGGGTCTTCGGATTTTGTTTCTAAATGCCGCTCGCACCCTTTATATAGAGCCCTGAGGATCGATAAGCTGGCATTAGTGGCCCTAGAGGCAACCCTCAGGCTGTATTTGGCTGGTAAGTCATCCGATGTACCTGTTGTCTCAATGCTAACCAACAAGAGCGTAGTCTCAGCCGAGGAGCTACTTGAAGCACTTCACTCCTCAAACATTAGCGCTGAGATAGTCTCAGAGACGACATTTACTGGAGGAGGCGCTCTACCAGATGCGCCGATGGAAACAAAAGCGGTGGTGATTCACACAGAGTCTGCTGAGGCGCTATCAGTATCTCTGCGCTTGCAATCTACTCCAATCATTGGGAGAATTAGCAAAGATCGCTTTTTGATTTACCCGTTGACCCTCGTCAATGGAGACTTAGAGCGAGTTGTATCTGGCTTAGAGGTTGCATTAATGGCTCTGACAGGCAAAGAGTAAGCTCATAATGGCAGGTTTTTACGAGAGATTGGGGTTAACGCCCGATACAGACGAAGAGTCATTGGTGCTTGCGTACCATAGGGGCTTAGCCGTTTTGGTTAAGAAACTAAGGAAAGCCAAGTCGGCCTCGGCAGATACAGCTGCTCTTGAGGCTGACAGACAAGCTCTTATGGAGGCATATTCTGTTATCTCCGATCCAGTAAGACGAAGAAGATATGATCACTACCTTAGGGTTGAGGGGCATGATATCCCTAGGGATCCGAGTCAACTATGGCAGCTGGTTAGAGGTGGTATGGTCGAGCCATCGGCCTCTGCTGCCTTAGATGTAGTTAGGTCGATAACATCACTTCAGGTTGGTGAAACACTGTCTACTACAGCCGAAAAGGCTGACCAGCCTAAAGCCGTTGTGGAGCCACTTGCTGACTATCCCGCACCAGGAGACCAGAACGTTGAGGCTGGTGCTCCTGAATATGGTGAACCCACTTTGTCCTTTGAGAACGAGCCGACGGAGTCGTCAACGGGACCGCTGTATGAAAGACCATCACAGTCCCAACCTTCAGATGATGACACAGCATCAAGGCTTGAGAATACTGCATCAAGGCTATTAAAGGGCGCTTCCCTAAAGGCCGCGGTAGAGAAAGGCATAGCGAGTGTATCGAGCTTCTCATTACCAGATGCTATTGCCGCTGCTAAACAGGGTCTAACAGGAAAAGCCAAGCCTCTAGCTGGTGATGAGCTTGAGAGGCTTCAGTCAGAGTTGGGGCTAGATGGGCGCTACATAGCTTCAGTAAGAGAGGCTATGGGCATAACAATAGACCAGGTAGCGGAGTCAACCAAAATCTCATCTCGCTACCTACAAGCTATCGAGACGAATGCCTTTGATAGGTTGCCGTCTGAGATCTTTGTGAAAGGTTACCTGCGGGAGATATCTAGGGAATTGGATCTTGACCCTGAACAATTAGTCGAGGGTTATCTGACCCTGTACAAGCGGGCTCGTGGGTCTTAGTGACGACAGTTCACCTCTTCTTATAGAGGTGGGGTTTAGAGCGCCCAGGCTGGATAAGCTTATAGCCCAACATATTGAAGGCTACTCAAGAGCAGAGATCCAGAGGTTGATCTCTGAAGGGGCTGTAACTGTTGATGGTGAGGCTTGTCGTCCATCCTTTAAGGCAGTCGCTGGGTCAGTTGTTAAGATCGTTGTCCCAGAGCGGAGGGACACTACCCTCATGCCAGAGGATCTCGATATAGAGATTGTCTATCAAGATGACGATATCGTGGTGGTCAATAAGCGCGCGGGGATGGTGGTTCATCCCTCTAAAGGTCACTACACGGGCACACTTGTCAATGGCCTGCTTCACGCACTAGGTGGGTTATCAACGATAGGTGGGGAGGAGCGACCGGGGATAGTTCACAGGCTTGACAAGGGGACTAGCGGGTTGATGGTTGTGGCTTGTAACAACGCTTCACACTCTAAACTCCAAGAACAATTTGCCGACCATTCGGCTGGTCGTAGGTATTACGCCCTAACTCTGGGCTCCCCAGACCTAGACGGCGGTGTTATTCGGTCTACTTTAGGGCGAGATTGTCGGGATAGGATGAGGTACTCTTCTGGAGAAAAGGGAAAGCTAGCAGTGACCAATTGGAGGGTTAGGGAGCGGTTTGGCTCTTCTCCGAGACCAGGCAAAAAGAAGCAATGGTGGGCTAGCCTGTTGGAATTCAAATTAGAGACAGGACGAACCCATCAGATAAGGGTTCACTCGCTAGAAATGGGGCATCCAGTACTATGCGACCCACTGTACAAAACCCGTCGCCAGCCTCCTTTACATGTTCACGAGGCGACAAGTGGAATAGACCATCAGCTGCTTCACGCATACCGCTTGGATCTTACACACCCAACGACTGGTGAAAGGTTGACGTTTGAGGCAGAACCCCCTGCTGACTTTAAGGCTGTGTTGGAGCTCCTTAGGGACTAGGGACAGGCGGGATTCTGTGACGGGTCAATGTCCACGTCGATCATGAGGTTTTGTTTAGCTACTACACTTGGCGCTGTCGCATCAAGTAGGAGGCACTCGCGGCTTGCATCAGATGGGCATGGATCACAGCTTACGCCGAACATAGCTACTGCGTCGCATAGCTTTCCATATTCATCGAGGTCGATTTCTCCATCGAGGTATGTAGTCACATGCAGGTTATCAATAGAGTCTCCTTCATTCACGAAGCTTCCGTCGAAAGTCAACCCCTCTAGTCCTACCTCTTCTGACCCAATCCTCATTATTGTGTCCGCAGGGCCTGCAGAAAAATAAGGGTTTGTTGAGAAGTCACTGGATTCAAAGTCAAACGCCTCTGCGCAAGGGTACTGGGTTACTACTCCATTGTTTTCCCAACCTGCTGCACCAGCTAGGTCTAAGGTCGCGACTGATTCGTCTACATCTTCAACCAGCAACAGCATGTGGCTAGTACTTATAAGCTGCATCATTAGGTTTGCGATACTAGCGGGCGGGGAGGTCCAGTTTACGTTGTTTAGATCCAGGTTGTAGACTCTTCCAATAAGCGCATTTTCGGTGATAGCTTCCTCAACAGTTGTGAAGCTTGAAGTGGTTGTCATCTCGCAGACTGTTGCCTCGACATTGAATTGGGTTTCTCTAGCTAGCTCGTTATCGGGTGTGAACGATATAGACAGGCCGTCACTCGCTAGATTTATATTGCCAGATATAGCTCCGTCTGGGCCTGAGACTGTAAGGTTGGCTTCGTCAGCAGGCTCAGAAAACTCGGCTACAACAGTTACATTTGCTGCGACAGACTCTGCACCATCAGCAGGGCTTATAGCGGTTACCGTAGCGTTACACTCGGTAGTGTTACACCCGTCCATGGTACCAGTGTCAGTTGTCATGCTAGTATCGGTGCTTGTGTCGGTTATCCCAGTCTCTACACCGATGACTCCTGTCTCAGCGCCAGTCTCTTCTAGATCTTTTCCGCAGCCTGCTAGTGTGAGCGCTAATATTGGTAAAATGTATCGAGTCAAGGTAACCTCCAGCCTTTTTTCTGTAGGCAGAATGTAGCTTCAAATAGGCTGACTATGCAAGCAACTTACTAAATGGACAAAAAAAGGCCGCCTGTCATTCAGACAGGCGGCCTAATAAATAAGCACTTATTATACTAGTCCACTTATAGGCGAACTTAGTTACAAGTGTTTTTACTCTAGAATACACTCAGGGTTGTCAATGCTTACAGCGCACTCTTCGTGACAGTCCTCTTGCTCGATCATCTCTACAGTCGGTCCGCTAGTGCTATCTGCCTCTAGCTCGATTGCCAAGATCTCCAAACAGAATGGGACCTCCTCATCACCAAAGCATGGGATGCAAGATACGCCGAATCCTAAGATGAAGTCGCAGATAGCGTTTTCATCGTCCTCGCCTTCAAACAGGAGAGGTACTAATGGCCTTGTGTCGATTTCACCTGATAGTGAGCCACCACCGAACCATGTACCATCTTCTGAGATAGTTCCAGAGATTAGTAGGTTTTCTATTGATAGTGAGTAATCAGATACCGCTATCGTTGTAGACTGTGGTCCTATTTGGAAATACGGAGCATCAGAGAAGTCAGCAATAGGGAACTCGATTGTTGGGTCGCAGTAGTCTTGGTAGTTGTTGTCCAAGTCAGACGCCAAGGCACCAAGCATTGTTATAGAATCATTCTCTACGGTTGTTGGCTGAATCAGAATCTGGAAGTCGAGGTAGTCTTGGAGAACAGCCCCAACACCTTCAGGAACAACAACGCGTCCGCTCTGAAGATCGAGTCGGTATGTCTGCTGAGTGATATCTACTTCTGACTCAAGGCTTGCACCAAGGGAAGATGTGGTGAACTCAATCGACGGTGAGCCTGAACAGTAATCTAGGCTAGCTGTATATGTCGTTGCAGGCTCAAGATTCTCATCAGGAGTGAAGAATACAGTATCCATTCTACTGTTGAGTGTTGATACTCCATCTACGCCATCTATAGATAGTACTGCGGTCTCATCAGGTTGACTGAGTTGGAACTCAATGTACCCGCGATAGTAAAAGTCAGTTGACTGATTTCCTGGGTATGTTGCACGAACCTCGACCCCGCAGCCAGGATCTGATGAATCTGCAGTATCATCAGCGGACTTGCCACAGGCGGTTAGTGAAAGGGCTACTATAGGTAGTACGTAACGAATCATCATCTCTCCAAATTATCGGGTTAATCCCCGGTCGCGGGGGAATGTAGCCCAATAAATTGGGGGCTGTCAAGGAGTTAGCTCCGATCAACCCTAATAAGTGACCAGGACCGCCTAGTTTCGGTCTTCTCTGAGTTCTCGCCGATCCTCTTGCAATTCTTCTCTGTCGTCCCTGATCTCATCCTGTACTAATCGCTGTAGCTCTCTAAGTAGCCTGCTTTTCTGAGCATACTCTGCTCTGGTTGGTCGACCATTTCTGAAGTTTCGCTGGACGGAATCTAATTCTCTAGAGAGGTTTCTTAGTTGTCGAAGGTCAGAGCGCTGTTCTTCGAGATCTCGCCTGTCATCGTTCGCGTCTCTTGCGTCATCTCTAGCCTCTGCCCTGTCATTGGCTGCAGCCCTATTTCGACCCCTAGCTTCGTTTCTGCGGGCATCTGAGCGTGACTCACGAACCTCTTGATTTGATTCTCTCACCTCAGCTTGAGCTTCAGAGACCTCGTTGTTAGCCTCTCTAAGCTCTCGCTCTAGCCAACGCTCTAGTCGTTCATCAACCCTTCGCTCTCTGGCAGCATTGTTATTTGAATGTGCCTGATGCCAGTCTTCGACTATATCGTTCAGTTCGATTGCGTCTCTTTGGTCGTCACGCAACTCTTGTTGGCCCTCCCTGATCTCTGCGCGGTCCTCTGCTAGCTCCTGACGGTCACCAGGGCCAGCATATGCGCTGTTAGGTGTCGCGAGTATCGAAAAAGATCCAATTATAAGAGCTGAAATACTAAATGTAGTGCGTGACATGGTGTCTCCTCTGTGCGTTGAACCATTTACGCACGAGGAACAATAAGATTCAAATTAATATTGTTACCTGCCAGAGATCTCAATTGAAAAAACGAACGCTAAGTCTAAACTGGCTAGTCTATTTACCATCCCTAGCGGCAACGTACCTTACCCTTAGGTCATGGCATAGTTGTGCGATTAGTCTCGTCTCTTCTTCGTCTAGATTTCCTTTGGTCTTTTCCTCTAGAATTACTATCAGATCTATTGTCTGCCTTGCCATCTCCAGCTCGCGGGGTTTGGTTTCAGTTGAGCCATCACCGATATAGTGCACAGTAGAAGCATATAGGGATGTGATGAAGGAGGAGAAGGTTACATTAGGTGTTGAATTTGGCATCTGAGATCCAGAGTAAGCTTTCGGTTTTCAGTAAACTACATAATGTTTAACGCGTATAGTCCATGTGCGACGACACTCAATATGAGCTATTAGGCGACACAGCCTATGGAGATTAGAAATTGTCTGTATTACCTACCACATTTGTGTTGCTTGCTACGTTGGTTGGCTGCACCCCAATGGGAACAGTCTCGTCGACTCCAACCCCCGAGCAGCGCTACGAGAGTGGGCAGAGGTACCTCTCAAGAGGCTACTACGAGAGGGCTCTTGAGCAGTTTTCTACATTGCGTAACTATTATCGCGACAGTGTTTATGGACTTCGTGCAGAGCTTGCTATTGCCGATGTCTATTACAAGCAGGGTGAATGGGATCTAGCTAGGGTCTCATACGACGAGTTTGTTCGTCTTCATCCGACGAGCGAATACTTAGACTATGCTGTCTTTCGCTTGGGCTTGACCTCATACAAGAAGGCCTCTATTTTTGCAGATAGAGATCAGACTTGGACACAGGTGGCGGTAAATGTATGGACAGGTTTTGATGTCCGATTCCCCGAATCAGAATATCTAGAAGAGGTCCAGGAGCACCTGAGTGAGGGTAGAAATAGGCTTGCTCTTAAGCAGTTACGAATCGCTAGGTTCTACTCTAACAGAGAGGCTTGGCCAGCTGTTGTCGGGCGGTTGGACGGGATGCTTCGTCAGTATCCGGACTCAGAGGATACCGAAGAGGCTCTCTCTTTATATGGCATAGGTCTTGTCGAGGTAGGGCGTGTTGACGACGCGACAGTAGTAGCACAGCGGTTGGCTACTGAATTCCCTGAGTCAGTATGGCTTAGGAGCTTGCAGGAGACGGCGCCCGATTTGTTCTAGAGTGTTCTAGAGTGTTCTAGAGTGTTCTAGAGTGGCTTAAATTAAAAGAGGGGCTCACCTTAGACAGATGAGCCCCTCTTTTATGTTTTGAGACTAAACGGTTAGGCCGCCATCAACGTCTATACAGCGACCAGTAAAGTAATCGCACTCAATGATGAACTTAACGGCTAAGTATATTTCTTGAGGATCAGCAGCCCGTCGCAATGGCACAGCCTTTAGCATCCCTTCAAGCACTTCTGGCTTCATCCCCTGCAGGATAGGGGTGTCCACAAAGCCAGGTGCCACAGCACCTGTTCGTATACCGTAACGACCGAGCTCTAGCGCCCATAGTTTTGTGTCGGCGATAAGGCCTGCCTTCGCCGCCGAGTAGTTTGTCTGCCCTCTGTTTCCATGTCTAGCAACAGAGGAGATGTTGACTACGACTGAGCTCTTATCTCCGCTTTCTAGGATCTTTGCTGCAAATTCGCGTGTGCATAAAAAAGGCCCTGTTAGATCGACGTCAATGACAGATTGCCACTTCTTCAGAGACATGCTCTTGATCTCACCAGTCTTACGGTCTTTTCTTACGAGCATTCCATCTCTGAATATTCCCGCGTTGTTTACCAACACATTTAGGCCACCAAGGGCATCGTAAGCGTTGTTTACTAGCTCGATTACTGACTCCTCATCAGCAACATTGGCGGTAAAACCCTTAACTGTGCCAGATAATT
>Ga0115011_10000136_pt1 | contig 69073 bp, 43 predicted proteins | sample TroAtlMetagenome_2_FD_88705 | JGI IMG/M metagenome (GOLD analysis project Ga0115011, IMG submission 88705) | Marine eukaryotic phytoplankton communities from Atlantic Ocean - Tropical Atlantic ANT8 Metagenome | ecosystem: Environmental > Aquatic > Marine > Oceanic | place: Tropical Atlantic... | reverse complement strand
TCTTCGTCGACATCGTCATCTTCTGCACCGACATCATCATCTTCGTCGACATCGTCATCTTCTGCACCGACGTCTTCGTCATCATCAACGTCATCATCAACGTCATCATCAACGTCATCATCAACGTCATCAACTTCGAATTCGTCGTCATCGCCTTCATTTAAGGCTTCTTCGAGCTCGTCATCAACATCCGCATCTGCGTCGTCGTCTTCTAGTTCTTCGTTGTCTTCAACTTCTTCCCATTCGTCATCAACGAATAGGTCGTCGTCTTCTGGATGGTCAACCATCAATTACTCCAGACCGGACCAATGTAGGTAACAGAAATCAGACTGCAAGCCACAGCCTCCACAGAGAAATATGTGTTCATTTAAGCTAACACATCACGTGGATTTCGTCACCACCGTTACGCTTTATCAAACTGGTATTTTAATCAGAAAATTAGCATTCGACTAGATTCCTAATTGCTCAGCGGTAAAACGATAATCAACGGGAGCTGAATCAAAAGGGGTCTCGCCAACGAACAAGCAACCCGAGTTTGGGTGACCTTCAAACATATCACTTTCCATCACTTCGGTTGCCGTTGTCAAAATCAGCTTCACCCCATCTTCTGTATTTAACAGTAATGGGCAAGTAACACGGGGTGCCTGATCGCAACGCCATTCAGCTTCCACTTCTCCATTCGCTAAACTGAATTGTCTAGCTACTCCATATTCTGCTGCATTCGGGTTATAGAAAGCAATAATTACGCTTTGGCCGTCAGGGGTTGCCACCATTCCATCAGGAAAGATCTCTAAATCGGAAAGATCAAGCACAACTTCGGGATCGCTCAGCATTCCAGCGTCACAGTCCAATTCATAACGCACAACCTGCTGAGTCGGTGTATCAATATCCAATAACGTACGGGTGTTCCCTACTCCGGTAATAACCTTTCCGTTTGAACAAATTTGATCATCTCTGAGAAGTATGAGATTCTGATCACTCACTCGCCAGAAATACAATCCAGCCTTCTTCGTTTGAAACTCTAGATCCTTGGCACCAAAAATAATTCCTTCTGAAAACGGAATACCGTCGTTGATGATCGTGTTTTCAACATTCTGATCAATCTCATCACTCATCACAATCTTCTCACCTGTCGCAACGTTCACCATCATCACCCGACGTTCCAGACCAGCGACAAAGAGACCCTCGAGCTCTGTTGGAAATGCGAATCCGGGGCGACCTGGTAAATCATAATTCGAATTGGATCTGGTTCTCCAATCGAAGATATTCAAAGACCCATGAGTGGAATCTTCAGCATGCTGAATGGCCACCCAACTAAAACCTTGAATTCCATAAGCGATCGGTCCCTCAGGAAGGAATCTTAATTGACGACACTCAGGATCTAAAAGAACCGAAGTCTGATGTATTTGCACGGTGTGTTCTCCCCTTTATTTTTTTGCTTCCTTTGCCGGTACCAACTAAGGCACCATGACCCGGCCACCACTCGCAACAATTGTCTGACCAGTCATAAAGCTGGACTCTTCACTAAGTAGGAACCGGGCTACAGAGGCCAATTCGGAAGGCTCTCCAATACGTCCTAGTGGAGTGGCATCAATTACCTTCTCGTGGTATTCGGGACTCAGCGTATGCGCCATTTCGGTTTCCGTTAATCCCGGGCAAACACAATTCACACGAATTCCATTTCCGGCCCAGGCTTCGGCCATACATTGGGTCATCGCAATCACCCCAGCCTTGGACGCTGAATAAGCAATTTGATTCATTCGAGGGCGGAGACCAGCAATGGATGAAAATGTCACAATACGTCCAAAGTTGCGTTGTTGCATTTCTTTGACGACCGCATAGACCATATTAAAAGTACCATCTAAATTTATATTCATCGTGGTCTTCCATCGTTCCCATGTCATCTCATCAGCAGAACCGGGAATACTAATCCCAGCTGCACATACCAACATATCAATGGGCCCGAAGACTTCACGAGCAGCGGCAGCAACTGCACTAGCCGCATCCGGTAAAGAATTATCTCCCTTAACAGCGACAGCTTTACCACCAGCTTCTTCTATTTCTTTCACTGTGGCCGACGCAGCTTCATCACGTGACAAATAATTCAAGGAGACTGCAGCACCTTCTTCGGCTAATCGTAAACCAAGCGCTTTGCCGATACCTCGTGTGCCACCAGTAATTAATACATGTTTTCCTTCAAATGACATGTTATCTCCTCTTATGAATATTTCATGCTGATCTGAGAGCGTGATTGAAACGACAAATTAGGACAATTCTGCATCGCTTACGCCAACATTTTATCAACCAAATTACCGTGGACGTCGGTTAGACGATGATGACGTCCCTGATACTTATATGTCAGACGAGTATGTTCAATTCCCAAGCAATGTAATAACGTCGCATTGAGATCATGGATATGAATCGGATCTTCTTCAATGTTGTAACTAAAGTCGTCTGTTTTACCGATCACCTGACCTTCTCGGATACCGCCGCCGGCGGCCCAAATCGTAAAACAGCGAGGGTGATGGTCTCGGCCATAGTCTGTATCAGTCAAGGTACCCTGACAATACACGGTTCGACCAAATTCGCCGGCCCAGATTACCAACGTATCTTTCAACATATCACGTTGCTTCAAGTCGTTAATAAGAGCTGCGGAGGCCTTGTCCGTTGCTGCTGCCTGCTTCCGGATTCCTTTAGGTAAAAACGTATGTTGGTCCCAACCGCGGTGATACAACTGGATAAACCTAACGCCACGTTCGGCCAGTCGTCGAGCCAATAAGCAATTGGCCGTATAAGAACCTGGCGTATTAACCTCCTCACCGTATTCATCTAATACATGCTGCGGCTCATTCGAAAAGTCAGCCAGTGCAGGTACTGATGCCTGCATCCGAAATGCCATTTCGTATTGTGAAACTCGAGTTTCAATTTCAGGGTCACCCGTTTCTTCGATACGCTTTTGATTCAAAAGCGATAAATCATCTAGGAGGGCTCGGCGATCCTTGCGAGTCACTCCCGGAGGGTTCGAAAGAAACAAAACTGGATCACCTGTACGACGCAATTTCACTCCCTGATGATGAGAAGGCAAAAAGCCAGCCCCCCAGAGACGGTCATAGAGAGGCTGCCCGCCCTCTCCAGAAGTCATCGCAATAAAAGTCGGCAAATCCTCGTTCAAACTTCCCAAACCGTAGGACAACCATGCTCCAAAACTTGGTCTCCCCGCAATTTGAGTACCGGTTTGCATCAATGTAATGGCCGGATCATGATTGATTGCTTCGGTATGCAAGGTCCGAATGAATGTCACATCGTCAACAATACCACTAGTATGAGGCAAGAGCTCGCTAACCCAGGCGCCACTTTGACCATATTGCTTAAAGTCGAATATAGATGGAGCAATCGGAAAATTATCCTGCGCCGCTGTCATACCCGTTAGTCGTTGACCATTACGCACACTATCAGGTAAGTCATCTCCGACCCACTGCTTCAGCTTTGGCTTATGATCAAACAAATCAATTTGCGACGGAGCACCACTTTGACACAAGTAGATCACCCGCTTTGCCTTGGGCGACAAAGGTAACCCACCGGCATCTTTTGTAGTCTCAGCGGATAACAAAGTATTCATCGCAGCAGAAGCAAGTGAGACACCTCCGCCCATCAAAAAATGACGGCGATTGTGCAACCACCCCGCTTTAGTAACCGGATCTTGCTTAAACGTATTGTTTGCAAATGACATAACTTATTCTCTGTTAATGACCTCATCCAGATTTAACAGCATACTGGCAATCACTGTATAAGCAGCTAGTTGATGAGGCTTTAGGGATTCATCGGCTATACTTTCACCAAAGGCAATCAATTCAATGGCAGCCTGCTGATCCTTGGAATACCGCTCAAGGCTTCTCTGTAATGATTTGCTTAGAATACTCATTTCATAGTCCGTCGGTTGACGACTTGTCACCTGCCGCCAGCCCCACCGCAAGCGATCACCTTCCTCACTTTCCCGCTTCATCATTTGTTGAGCCAGATTCCTAGCCGCTTCGACATAGGAAACCTCATTTAACAATGCTAAGGCCTGGAGAGGTGTGTTTGTGCGAGAACGGGATAGTACACAGATTTCTCTGCTTGATGCGTCAAACGTTACCATCGTTGGTGGCGGTACTGTTCGCTTCCAGAAGGTATACATTCCACGTCGATAGAGATCTTCCCCCGAGCCCTGATCATATGCCTGACTCGCAATTTCTTTCCAAAGGCCCTCCGGCTGATACGGTTTGACGCTCGCGCCGCCGATTTTCCCGTTCAGTAAACCGCTTACAGCCAGTGCCTGATCTCTTAGTATTTCTGCTGGCAAACGCAAACGTGATGCGCGACCAAGCCAGACATTCTCAGGATCAACAGCCAATTGTTCTTTGGTAACTGTTGAATCTTGCCGGTAAGTACTACTCATAACAATCAACTTCACCAGTGTTTTCACATCCCAGCCACTATCAAGGAAATCAACCGCCAACCAATCCAGTAAATGAGGATGCGTTGGGGGAGCTCCCTGAGCCCCAAAGTCTTCCAGCGTCTTCACAATTCCCCTGCCAAAGAATTGGTGCCAGAATCGGTTGACGATAACTCGAGCGGTTAGCGGATTTTCGTCACCAACAATCCACTTCGCTAAATCCAAACGCGACTCAAACACTTCATCCTGCTGTCCCCTGAATAATGAACGGGGAACATTCATCGAGACCTCTTCACCAGGGTTGTCATACTGTCCACGAATGAGAACATGCGTTTTTCCTCGCTCCATTTTTTCCTGCATTACCATGGAGGTGGGAATCCCATCAAGGAACCGACGAGAGATTGATTCCAGCTTCCTTAAAGCCCTGTAATCCTCACCGTCCTGTGAATCATCTACCTGATCCAGAAAATAATGCAGCAGTTTCTCTTGCTCAGCCGCGGTTCGTTTTTCCCTCACAGCAATCTCAGCAGGCGTACTGACAACTGCCAGACTTCTCAATTCCTGTGGGCTTAAATCACGCAAATAGAAACGCGTTTCATCCAACAATCCTTGCAAATGCTGTCCTTCCCCTTCGGCACCAATAACTAAAGTCGGATTCGTCTTATAAGTTCCGGTAAAGATGTCGAGTAAAACCTCTACATCCTGTCGAACTCCGTTGACGTAAATCCCCATTCCGCGAGCCATCTGCGTACCGTCCGAGGTAAAAGCGATGTGCACCCACTCTCCAGACGGGATTGCCTGTTTCGTTCGGATGCGTACGGAGTCATCCAGCCAACGTGGCCCAAAATTGACCTGCACTTTATTGTCCACCAAGCTCCAGCTAAATCCCTGAGGGCGACGATCATCCGGATTTAACATACTCATGATGGTGCCACTCGAAGGCTCATCAACTTGAAGCCAAGTACTAAGTGTCAGTCGCTGATGACCCGCGAACTGAATAATCGCACCCCCGTCCACTCGATAGGATCTATCCAGTTTCAACGCCTGTCCGTTAATCCCTTTTGCATACCGGGCCTGAGCCTGTCCCCGCAACGAAGCCTGATAGAGCTCTTTGGACACCTCGCCGGTATTAATTACGTCATAATCTTCGGCTTTCCCTTCCACTTCATAGGTTTGTTGCTCATGCGTTTCATCCCAGCCAAACCTCACCATGAGATCCTGATGAATGACAGGCTTCTCTGAATCTTGTTTAGTTCCGAGTTCGGTCATCCGCTGCTGAATACTCGTCGCATTCACATTCAGTCGTTGACGCAAGAGCCCTATTCTGGACTCGTAATCCTTCAACTGCATTGCCATTTGCCTTGTCGGAGCTTTGATTACCGGGAACGAATTCCCATACTTAATCACACGACCTCGTTCCGGGATATTATTAAAGAACGCCATCATCTCGTAGAATTCTTTCTGCGAAATCGGATCGTATTTATGATCATGACACCGAGCACATCCCATCGTCAGTCCAAGCCAAACCGTCGCTGTGGTATCTACTCGATCTACTGCATACTCAACAAGGTATTCTTCAAAGACAATCCCACCTTCTGAGTTCGAGCGGTGATTACGATTGAATCCTGTCGCCAGAATCTGATCAGTCGTGGCGTCCGGGATTAGATCACCCGCTAACTGTTCGACCGTAAAATCACTAAACGGTTTATTTGAATTAAAGGACTCGATGACCCACTCACGCCAACGCCACATATGCCGTTCACCGTCAGTTTGATAACCGTTGGTATCCGCATAGCGAGCAACATCTAACCATTGCATCGCCATGCGTTCGCCATAGCGTTCACTCTTTAACAAACGATCCACAACCTGTTCGTAAGCTTGAGGAGATTCATCCTTCAGGAAAGCCTTTACTGCATCCTGAGTTGGAGGAAGCCCTGTTAAATCTAGTGTGACACGACGAATCAACTTCTCTTTAGAAGCCATCCTGGAAGGCAAAATCCCATTTTCCTGTAACTTTTCCAATACGAACGCATCAATTGCATTCGTCACCCATGGATCCTTGACTGGACTGGGCAATGCGGACTTAACCGGGGACTCAAATGCCCAATGATCTTTCCAAACAGCGCCTTGCTCAATCCAAGTTTTAATCAACTGAATCTGAGTTTCGGAGAGTGTCAACTGAGCTTCTTCGGGAGGCATGCGTTCAGCCGGATCCGCTGCAGTAATCCGCTGGAATAAAAGGCTTTTGGCTGTATCCCCAGGTACAACGAGCGCCATTCCCTCATGCACCTGATACAGGCTCGTCTTGAGATCTAAACGTAAACCTGCCTGTTGATTCTCTTTGTCCGGACCGTGACAGTGATAACACGTATCAGACAACAACGGTCGTATGTCGCGTGCAAAATCAACCGACGCAGCCTCTACAGCTTTAGCAGTGACGGGGATAGAAAGGCTAAAGGCCAAGAGCAAAGCAAGAAATAAAGCGGGCGAATTACGAGGCATGGTCCTAGGTTGATAAAAGCACAAATCAGTGAATACCTATATCCTAGGATACCAAAATAGATGCTTCAAATCAGAAGCATCTGTCATGCTAATTCCAGCTCGACTTTGATGAAATCACTACAGGAGCCAAAGAGAATCTTAGTTGCTCTCCAAGAGTTTGGGATCAAAGGGTTGAATCAGCCAGGGACCTTCGTTGAACGTTTCCGTAACAGGATCAGGGTATGTCTTGCCTGTGAGTTTGGTCAGCGCCCAAACCGAACCTGTATACAAGGGACTAAAACTTGGCACGCCCCGTCGAGTTGTTTGCTCGCGATAAAGCTCCAAAGCATCAATTGTCGCTTCATTGTCTGAACCGATACGAGCCAAGCCAATAGCACACATACGTTTTACGAGATTATCTTCGGGAGGAATCGGAGCCTCATCCGTTAAGCGAGTAAGGAACAGGTCCTGAAGTCCTGAAGCTCCTTCTAAATCATCTTCCCAAATCTTACCCAATGCCCACCCGGCAGAAGCACGAATCCTAAATCGCAGCTGTTCGACTTTCTTCGTGAACTGCATCAGGAGTGGAGTTGCTGGCTTATACTTCATTTGTCCAAACATCTGGTAGAGATGTGCAAACTGCTCGTTGATCTCATATTCCAAGTCACGAGGAAGAGTTTCTTTCAAGAAGTCGCTTCGACGAGACTGACAATAAACCAGAACTTGAGACAGTGTTTCCGGCACCGCCAGACGTCTCAATGCCCAGCTGGCGGTCACCAGAACTTCGGCACGATCGCTCCGAAGAAGTTTCAAAGCCACCGGGGCCAAATGCTTTTGCTCTAACTCAACAGCCAGATGCATTCCCTGTTCCTGCAATCTCCATGATTGTGCATTCACCGCCCCCTCAGTAATCTCCAGAACCCCGGGAAGCAAAGTATCCTGCTCCGCAAATTCAACGAGCCATTTTTGAACCTGAACACGAATTTCCGGGTCACCATCATCCAGATAGCTTCCCAATGTCACAAGATTTTCAGCGGTAACTGTATCATGCAATGCTGTTACAAAGGCATTGCGTGCCCGTGGATTTTGATGCGTGGCGAGCACATCAGCCAATTCAACCACTGCAACCTTATTCCACTGTCGCAAAGCATCCGCAGCGATTCCAGCAGCAGCATAAGCCGAGGAAGCACATAATTGTTTCAGGACTTGTAGAGCCTGAGATTGATTCGATTCAACGGGAGCAGGTGAAGCAAGGTTCGCAGCAACAATAAGATCCACAGTACTCCCACTCGACAGCTCTGCTGCCTCAAGCAAATAAGGTACCTCTGAATACATCGCAATGGCCTGTGCTGCATCAATCCGCAAGGCATTCCCATTAGCAGCATTTCTACTAAATTCGACAAGTAGTTTTCTGTCTTCATCATTACCAAGTGCAGCCAAACCATTAATCGCCAAACGCAAAAGTGTCCCTGATTTCGGAGATTCAAATCGTCCTCTCCAAATGTCAACCAATTCCTCTGCTTGCCATTTAATGAGAGAAGACTCGGTAATGACAGACATCTCATATTCGCCTTTTTTAATACCCGAGATGAATACCTCTTTGGCCTTAGAGGCGTCCAGTAGCGTAAGCACGGATGCTGCTGTATAGCGAATTGTCTTTGGAGTCTCAGAATCTGCCACGACCGCAATTAAAGGATCAATAGTAACTTCCAGTCCCGGGAGATTTTTCTGAGCTGCCAAACGCAATGTTTGAACCGTATCAATCCGAATTTCGGTATCTTCCGAGGCCAACGCATCAAGCCATGTCGAAATCAAATTCTCACCAACCACCAGGATCTTATACTCCTGCGGCATGACTGGATCGGCGAACATTGGCCAATCATCTTTGATAATATTTTGCTGCGCCTGCAACGGAGAACCTAATCCTCCGACGAAGATAATCAGCAACAGTAATACTTGGTTGATTCGAATTAACATGAATCCAATTCTCAATAACTAAACTAAATTCGCTACTGTGGTTTGGTGAGTAGTTTCACACGAATATACAAAACCAAAAAGCAGACGAATGAAATACCAGCGGTGACGATCCAATTCCAGGACATGGGGATCGAAATACGTTGCACTCCCATCGCTTCAAGCGGCACACTAACGACAGGCCACAGGTCATTCAACTCAGCTTTCCACATTACTTGTGGTGCAAGCAATTGAAACTCTGCGGCGTCAAAACCTGGTGTTCCCATAATAGTCAAAGCCGTAGCCAGTGGATTAACCACCAATGCTTTTTCAACCGTTTCGACATTGAACGGGGCGCCTTTCCCGAGCCAGAACAGGAACGTACCTGCAAAGATCATGATCACGATTGAGAATGAAACGGCTGTCGCGGTTGCCGTTGCTCGGAACAAGCTACTAACCAATGCGCTAATAGCCAAAACCAAAATACAGGTCATCAACAAACAAACACACACCTGCCAAATCTGAGTGACTAAGGTAAAGTCAATCACCATCAACACGACGTATCCGGGCAACGTTGCTAAAACGATCAGAAAGATCGTAACTGCCACACTCAGAAGCTTACCAACCAGGATTCTTCGTGAGTTCACGGGAGTTAGTAATAACAGTCGCCAACTCCCGGATTCTAATTCTGAACTTATCAATCCTGAAGCCAAACTTGGTGTAATGATGACCACCAGACCAACTTGAAGAACGACCATGATACCGCCAATAATATCGACACCCCACTGCTCGGTATACACTGTCGATTGAATTGCCAAAAACAGCGAGGTCACCACACAGACAACCATCGTTCGAATAATCCAGTGCACGCGTCCGAACCTTCGACTACGAAACTCCTTGATAAGTACAGGATTCACATATCCGGGAATTAATGGCGATCGTTTCTTAGGGTCCATACCCATATACAGAATCATACGAAATCGCTGAGCAAACTTACTCATTTGGTGAGTCATCACACCAGCACTTCTTGCTCGATCAAGAATCCGACGATTCAATTGGACCAAAGCCACGGAGATAAAGATCACCGTCAAAGACAAGGAAAGGATGACATAGTTGAAGATTGAGTTGATATTTGTATCCATTCCCTGAGCACCGACATCACGGTGCCCGATAATATCCATCACAGGCGGCAATGGAGAAATACAACGTAACCAACTAGCAGCTGTGGATAAGCTCCCCGTCGCTCCCTGCAGGAAGAGATGAGGTCCGAGAACTACGACGGACATAAAAAGTACGAGCCCGTACGTAATCTTGAGTGCACTATCGATTGAGCCGGCAAGACAACTAACCATCAGTCCCATCGTTGAATATTGCAAGGCTGCTAATAACAGAACTCCATATAACGGTAAGACTTGTTGTTGCATCGAGATACCACCCATCACGAAACAAGCTGCAAGCGACGGGACACTTAGAATCAACAACTGCATGACAAACATCATGACACCTGTCAATTTTCCGAAATAGATTTCCACGGGTTTCATAGGTGAATTCAACAGTAAGGCCAAGGTCCCGCTGTTTCGCTCACGAATAACTGAGGTCGCAGGAAAGACTGGTACCAAAAAGATCAGTGCTGTCAAAATCCCGTAAGAAAACAGTTTAAACACCTGCATCGACTTCACACCGGTCACGTCAGCAATCGGGTCAACCGGCCAACGAAGTAGTAATAGCAAAGCGAACAGTATCACCAGGGCTGCCTGAATCACAATTGCCTTGCGAGTTCGCATCATTCCGATGAGTTCACGTTGTACGATTGGGTTCTGTAACATTTTAATTCGCTCTTGAGAGCCTTTCTTAAACCATCTTCGCACGGTCTTCTTTAGTTACCGTGAGGAAGGCATCTTCGAGGTCAGTTTGAACTTCATGGAACTGAGCCACTGGAACGTTTGCTGAAACCAGTGAATTCAGAAGATTTGCCATCGCTTGATCGGTCAGGTTGGCGCGAAAGCGAATCAATTCTTCGGTCTTACTACCTGCGATTTCTGCAATATCTGAGTGTTTACGAACAATTTCCTGTGCCTGGTCAATACGATCAGCGCCATCGAGGTGAATTTCCACCATTCGCATCTGGCCCAATTGTTCATTAATCTCGGCCATGGTTCCTGACGCTCGCAACTTGCCACCACTGATGATCGCTATCTCGTCACAGATACGCGACAGTTCTGGCAAAATATGACTCGTCACGATCAAGGTTTTGCCAAGGTCAGCCAGACGCAATAGTAAGTCACGCATTTCAATACGGGCTTCTGGATCGAGACCATTGGCAGGTTCGTCGAAGATTAAAACTTCAGGGTCATGAAGCAATGTTCTGGCAATTCCAACTCGCTGTTGCATTCCGTGACTGAGCGCCTCAACATATCGATCCTGCATGTAGGTAGCCCGAGTAATCTCAAGTACTTCTTGAATACGAGCTTTACGTTCTTTCTTTGGAATTTTGAAGGCCGCACCGAAGAAATCCAGATACTCACGAACACGCATATTAGGGTAGGGGCCGAACTTGTCAGGCATATAGCCCACGAGTTTCTTAATCTGGTGAGACTCCGTAACGCAGTCTGCCCCGGCAATCGTCGCATGTCCTGAGGTAGGTCTTGCAAGACCTACCAATATTTTGATTGTCGTTGTCTTACCAGCACCGTTTGGGCCAATAAACCCAAGAATACGGCCACGTTCGACAGTCATCGACAATTGGTCAACGGCTGTGAACTCGCCAAATTTCTTGGTCATGTTATCTATCACTACAACACTATCACTCATCGTATGTTGTCACTCCAAAGTCGTTATGACTTAGTCCTTTATTGTTCTTATCCGCTGAATCTTTTAAGGATTAGCGTTTACTGTACCTTCAAGAGATACATCCACATCATTAATCTTCCAAAAATAATCTTTCTCGCGCTCAGCTTGGGCAATTTCCGTTTCGCCCGGAATTGGCTCTAATCCAATATTAATTCCAAGGAAGATTAATCCGTTCTCATCAATTACCAGATGCTCCGGATTATCAAATATAAATTCTTCCTGTCCGTTCGGACTTTTGCGAGTATCAAGAATCTGAGGTACATATACCCCCTGGTCTCCAAGTACTCGGCCTACCGAATTAATCACTCGTTCGCCCGCCTGAATATCCACTGTCACAATCGCTTTCGTAATCGTGGCTGGCATCACCATGGAAGGCACTTTGACTTTTAACCACATTTGATGAGAACGATTAATCTTCTCATCATTCCATTGGTCTTTCGTAAAGTCATAAGCATAGGAGGCACCAATTCCATTAATCGCATTACTGGGATATAACGACGTCAAAATCGACGGCACAAAGAATTTCTGTCCCGGGGATGTCTTGCTAATCTTTAACGGCAGTACCGTCAAAGCTGAACCAATGATCTTTTGCTCACCGGGAAATTCAATTCCCAAATCCAGAGGATCACTCCAAACAAAGAGCGAGGGTACTTGAGGGTATTTCCTCACATCCGCATTTTTTCGTTTCAGAAGGGCGTTGATAAAATTAATACGGCTTTCAGTTTCTTCGTTGACAATGCTCGTCGTAGTGTCAAATTGCGAATCAGCAAGTTCCTGAGATCCAACAATCAGATTTCCATCCACAAACTGGACGGCAACACGCTCACCAGTTGGGCTCACCAACAAACCATGCTCAGGATTAGTCAAAGGTCCTAGCTCGTAACTGCCCTCGAGCCCTGCTTCACCGAATGAAACGGTAGCAAATACCGGATTTTCAGAAGAAACCGTCTTTTCAAATGGAAATGTACGAACGGTACCACCGGGAATCGTCAATCCTTCCCAGTGCCAAGATTCCAGATCGTCCCATACCATACGAATGTTCTGGCCAGTTAATTCTTCGATATCAGGCCAAAAGATTGTTCCGTTAGATACTTGGATATTTGCATCTACCGATTCTTCGCTATAGACGGCTCCAAATCCTCGAACGGGAAGTTCACGCGTTTGGCTTTCAGCGTTGACGAACTGAATCGAGGCCAAAAGGTTCTCCAAAGTATGCCGTTTTGCCGAACCTACAAAATACAGGTAAGAACAAACAAACAGCACTAGCACCGGGGCAACTACGAGCATCAACTCAAGACGTCCTTTTCGATGAAGTACAACACCAGTGCCACAAAGGAGAATAAAGAAAAGGCCGAAAACAGCTGCAATATGCTCACGAGCCACGATCTCGAAGCCAACCTTGGATACCAGATACTCCCTCATCTCATCGACACGACTTGTGCCTTTATGTGTTTCCATGGCTAAACGCATGTCTTGAGCCGCATCTGATTCATCCCCAGGCTCCGGAGTCATCGCCTCAAGTTCGGCATTCGTCACTGAGACGTCAGTCATCGCCTTTTCCGTTGGTGAGAAAAAGCGTAAAGCTAAATCCTGTAATGGAAGCAAAGGCAACAATTCATAGGCCGTAGAAAACGGTTTGGGACGAGTAAGTCCCCGAGCTTCCAGGGTCGTAAACAGGATCTCACCGTTCCCATACTTCTTCCAGAACGACGAGGGCATACCATTTACCTCGTGGTAGACTTCGACATCTTCTGCATAAACCATCGCATTTCGAACTGGCTGATCATAGTCGAACACAAGTGGCTCCTGACCGGAATGTTTCGAGACAATCTCCACACTCGACAGATGTTCTGTCCCCAAACCTGAGAGACTGATGAAATCTCCAAAGAGTCGCTGGGGTAATTCAACACCCGTCTCATCGAGCATGATCCATAAGCGTCCACCATTGGCGACCCACTGTCGAATCGTTGCCATCAAAGCCACATCATAAATCACTCGTTTGTCAGCCAGCACCAATTGATCCAACGCATCAAGTGCGGTAGAAGTTGCAGGGATTTCAGTACCCTGCGGCACAAAAACGGAAATGCCAGATTCCTGTTCACTCTTGATTGCCTTGATCATTCTTAAAGATTCACTGTCGATCATTTCGACATCCACTCCGACATTCGTGAGACGAAGGTAGCTTTCAAGCAAACCTTTAGGATCCGGGGCCATAAAACCAAGCGCAGGCTTGTTGAAATCTGTCGTGAGTTGAGCCAGATCCAAGGGCGTCTTTAGTGGGCTAAGAACTGCCACTTCACGGCCATCAACAATACGAGTGATACGGGAATTCAATTCCAGATTACCAAGCTTCAATCGTTTTTGACTCAATTCATGATCTGGAATTCTAATCGGGTAGGAGACCACGCGCACGGTCTTCGGGGGAACCGTGAAATTCCTCGTAAACTGAATGGCATTCGTCGTTAAGTCTTCTGTCTTCCAATTCGCCCGAATTGTCAGTTTGTGTGATTGATCTGTTGGATTCCAAACTTCACAGGAAATAATTCCCCACCGTCGGGGTATATAAGCCGAAAAACCGGACTGTACAGCGATACGCTGGACGACAGGTTCATTGAACGATTTCCGCTCTTCTCCAGGATCAACCAAGTCACTACCCTGTCCCGTCGCTGCCAACGCATCTGAGTCTTCTGGGGACTGGGCCATGACCGGAAGTACAAGCAAGACCAGTAGTGACAGCACACTCAGATTGCGAACAACGAAGCGATTAAACAATACGCCTGAGAGAGTTGACATAAACAATTCCGCCTTTTTGATCGGGCACTTAGGTTTAACGAGTCTGGACTCGTGTTAATATTTTTCCGATTATTCTGTGATCACAACCTGAGGAAGATTGTCGCGAATCAACTGTTTCCCTGAATCGCCCAAACTGCTGCAAAACTCAACATACAAGTCCTGCAACTCTTTGAGTGTAAACAAATGGCTCACTCCATCATCGGTGATTTGAGTGGCACTCAAAACCAACGATTTTAATCCTGTTAGCTTTCCAACATGCTCCAAACCGGCATCTGAAACAGACGTTTGATCAAGGTTTAGCTTTGTCAAACCCGACAACTGAGTAAGGTGTGCCAACCCGGCATCTGTCACCTGGGTAGCCCACAAGTTCAGATCGGTCAGGGAAGCCAATTCTTTGAGGCTTACAAGGCCATCGTCACCAACCTGAGATTCACTTAGGTCTAAACGGCTAAGAGATTTCATGCCAGCCAATGCTGCCATGCCTTCGGAGCCTACCAAAGTACCACGAACTTTGAGGTACTTCATTTTTTCGAGTCCCGCCAAATACTGCATCCCTTCACTGGTAATTGCAGTCTGATACATTTCTAGATTTTGCAGATTCTTAAGCTGCCCGATACTCTGGAGCCCTTTATCACCAACGCGAGTATCATCTAATCCGAGATGAATCAGATTGGTTAGGCCGGTAATATGTGCCATTCCTGCATCAGTGATTTGCGACCCCCAAACCCGCAAGAATTTCAGTGAATTGATTCCAGCAACGTGTTTCAAACCAGCGTCAGAAACATTAATGCACTCTTTCAGATCAAGCAGGACAATATCTTTGCGGTCGCTCAAATAAGCCAGACCGTTATCAGAAATTTTGCATCTCACTAATTTGAATCGTTTAAGGTTCTTGATACCAAGCAGCGTTTTTAAGCCAGCATCCGTAACATCCGTTCTCTGTAGATTAATTTCATTCAAGCTCGGAACTTCGAGCAAAGTCTCCATCCCCGTATCCGAAACTCGAGTTTCACCTAGGTCTAGTGACTGAAGGGACTTAAGTTCTTTGAGGTGCACAAGATCTTCATCGCTAATATCGGCACCATTGAGAACCAGTTTCTCCGTATTTGGCACACCCTTGAGAACACTCAGATCAACTTTCTCACCAAAAGCTCCGCCAAAATCCACGGTCACAACAAAGCCATCTTCGTCGGCGAAAACTTCCCCATACATATCTTCAATTTTAGCAATCGCTTCTGTATCATCTTCCTGTCTAGCTTCTGCAACAGATTCTTCAATCGGAGAAGCTTGTTCTGAAGCTTCTTCTTCAGGATCAACTGAAACTGACCCTTCACCACGATCACTTTCTTCATTCTCCGAGGAACAACCAATCCACAGAGTGGCACTCAGAAACAAACTAAAAATCAAAGTAAAGCGAGTCAAACTCATCTAAACAAATTCCTCTACGATTTTATCGAGGCTAATAGAACAGACGGCAGCCATCACTCTCCATCTGTCTCTTTCAGGTAGAAAACAACCACGTCCTTTATAGGTATATGCTGCATAAGCGCTAATTGTTCAGGTTAATCGAGAAGTGTCACTTTCACAATGACAAGAACGCTGGCCGCGGGTATATATAGAGAAGTGATATTATTGGTATCCCCGCATAAAAAATAACCCGAACGAGTACTATTCTCTTGGACTTAGGTTTACTCCTAGCAGTCGCAGCAACCATTCTGCTTGGAATGGCTTTACGAAACATCAGGGCGACGACTCTGTTTGCTCCCTGGTGCTGGCTTTTAGTAACCCTCTGGAGTATTGCATTGACTCACAGTCTCGGTGTTGATAGCCAGCAAATCACCGACCGTCATTCAGACCTGTCGCCAGAAAGTCTACTTGAGAGTGCGCGGCAGCAATATTGGATAGAAGCCATACAATTTGCCTCGCATGCCCTGGTCTTTTGCCCGTTCATCTCTTTATTGGGTGCTAGGCGGCCGCAGAACAAAATGTGGGAATTCATCGTATTCTCACTTTGGTTAGTCCTGATCCTGCCTGCTTTTGAAACGATGCTGCTGCATCCCGGACAGTTGCCTGATACTCAAGGACTCCGCGCCTGGTTCATGCTCATTCTGATTGGCGTATCTGCGTTAAATATCGTTCTCAGTCGGTTTTGGATCAGTGGCATTCTGATTGGTGCTTCTCAGTTCCTGCTGGTCAATCCTAACCTGCCAAATTGGACTCATCTAAATTACTCTCATGCCATGGAAGCCGGCCTTAGCCTTGCTATTGTTTCTTTTCTAATCGCCTTCATACAACCCAAGCCAGATCGTTCCAGAATTCGAGAAGAAGATCGAGTTTGGCTTGACTACCGTGACATGTTTGGTGGAATGTGGGCCTTAAGAATTAAAGAACGGATAAATCAATCAGCTGTGATGTATGATTGGGATCTGCGTCTTACTTGGGCAGGTTTTGTGACTGCCGATGGTTTAGAGCTACCGGAAGAGTTACCCGAACGCACTCAACAGGTTCTGCATCAACATTTTTACAACCTGATGCGGAAATTCGTAGCTCGTGAGTGGATCAATATTCGACTTAAGCATCCCGGGTTCAAATTGACCGACGAAACAGATAAGCCTGACCTGAGTCCCTAATCAAGCTTTGAGTTGCCATCTCCTTTCAACTGCTGTAAACGTCTTTGCTGCTCCGGAGTTAGGCAAGAATGAATATATTTATCGCGGTCCCGTTCATACTTATTGATCTGCAGTTTTAATTTCTCAATTTCGACGTAATAACGCTTTTGAACCCAATAAATACGCTGGCGTTGTTGAGGAGTGACAAGCTGACTGTAATAGGTCGGCAACCTAGGCTTAAACCCACTAACGTCCATGCCATTCTGATTTATTATTACCGCTTGCCTTCCCTTTCCGGCCTTGCTGGATCCTGTGACTCCACTCGCCTCCGTCTCCCTTGACGAAGGTCTTCCGGCTTGATCTCCAGCTTGATCTCCAGCTTGCTGTCCCGTTGATAATCCCCTACCTGACGAACCAACGTTGGTCATTACTTCAGGCAATATCGACCGTTTCAACATGGTGCGATCAGCTAGATTATCGCTTAATGCTGAATTGATCCAACCGACAGAGCCTAAGACTATCAGTAACGATCCAGTGGCAACTCCAATAGGCTGCCACCTTTGCAGACTTTTCATCTCTAACTCCCTTTCGATTCTTCAACAAATAATTCCCGCTAAAGAGTTAAGAGAGCGAACGAGCCCTTCGTCCGGCAAAAACACAAAAACCTGTGACATTTCTGCCACAGGTTCTATTTACTTTGGAATGAGCCACCTGGCTTTCAAGCAAACGCCTGTTGAATGGGCGTTCCATCTCGGACGATCGTAATTGGTCGCCCCGTCGCTGTGTGGTACTCCTTCAAGTGATCCACTCCCATCGCCTGATAAAACGTTGCCGCAACATCATCCGGTGTAATCGCTTCATTCGCCGGGCCAGTCGCCTTGGCATCACTCTCACCAATCACCTGACCACCACGGATCCCACCGCCTGCCATCAACATGAACATACAGCGCGGATAATGATCCCGACCACCTTCAGCCGTACGCTCATTAATCTTCGGGGTTCGTCCAAATTCACCTGTTACATAAATGACCGTCGAATCGAGCAAGCCTTTCTCTTCCAGGCCTATAAACAGTCCAGCTAGCCCCTGATCAAAATTCGGTAGTTGACGATCTTTGAGAGTTGTAAAGTTATCTCGGTGAGTGTCCCAACCGCCATAGGTCAGGGTCACGAATTTCACGCCAGATTCCACCAGACGAGTGGCTAACAAACAACTGGCCCCGAAGGAGGAATCCCCGAACTTCTTGGTAAAGGTTGGTGACTCTTTACTGATATCAAAAGCCTGCCGCGAACGGGGCGAAGTAATCATCGCATGAGCCTGTTGGCTAAACTCATCCAAGCCCTCAAGCAATTGGCTATCTTCTTGCGCTGCCGCAAAAGTATTATCCAGATCGTTCAGTAATGCCTTGCGTTTCTTTACCTCGGTAACAGTCAAACCGGAACCAAGCGAAACTCCACGAACAGAAAACGGCGAACCGATCGTTGGAGTACGTCCGGTATTCAGCGGAGCATAACGCACACCAAGAAAACCTGCTCGCTGGTTACTACGAGGAATAGCAACGAATTGCGGAATATCTGAAGGCTTAGACAGCTCTTTGGTAATCACAGCACCGTAACCTGGATACTCTAATGATGCTAATGGACGGTTGCCCGTATTCACATATTCAGTTCCCAAGCGGTGAGCCCCAAGCGTATGACTAACGCCGCGGAAAATAGCAAACTTGTCTGCACAAGCGGCAAGATGAGGTAGATGCTCGCTTATTTCAATGCCGGCGACATTGGTCTTAATCGGATTGAAAGTACCTCGATATTCAGCGGGAGCATCCGGCTTCATATCAAATGTATCTAGATGAGATGGCCCCCCTGTCAAATTAACAAAGATAGCATTGTCAGCCTGCGTCTGAACTAACTCGCCAGCCTGAGCCATATTTAGATAAGCGGCCAGATTCAGCCCCGTCATGCCCGCCACGCCTAAGCGGAGGAAATCGCGCCGCACTACTCCGTCACAAGTCTTGTGGACTGTCATATTACTATCCCTCTTGTCTTTTTCATTCCTGCTTCCGCAGGCTTAACATTGTCTATTGATCGTTTAGTGATTCAACACGAATTCTTTGGTATTAAGTAAGGCCCATAACAGACCCCGGACACCATTAATCTTGTCATCCGCCTGATCGATAAATTCAAGACTACGAACCATTTCAGTTTCATTCGGATACCTAGTAAGCGTTCGCAGGTATGCCTGCTCTACAATCTCTTGTTTTTGTTCCACACTCAAACCGGCTGCTTCTGCTGATTTACGACGGGACTCTGGGAGACCGTACTTACTAATTAAACGTCGACGAGATTCCAATGCCGCTTCATACAAAGCTTTGCTGGCAGGATCACCTTTTAACCGCTTCAAACGAGCTTCAATTCTCCCAAGGTACTCTTCATAATTGGGAGGTGGCTGCGGTTGATTCCGAGCTTGCATGTCGAATGGTAAATCGTAATTTTTTGCCACCTGCTGAAGCCAACCAGTATTTCTACGATTCATCAGGTCATAGATGACATCATCATTTTGCAAGAACACTGTCTGTAACAAAGTCGCATCGGCAGAACGATCGCATTCACAATTACTTTCCCGCGTTGAACGCCCAAACACCATCAAAGGAAAGGCTTCCGGAGTTCCCTGAAGAAATCGCTCGCTGGAAGTCGGAATGGAGATCGCACGACGCTCCATCTCAGTCTGAAAACGCACAGACTCCGCATCTGAGGCGGTCGCCGACCGAATAGCATCCACGGTAACTTCGGCCGGCAATCGCCGCGGCAATTGATGACTGAAGTTCGTCTGATCCTGAACATTGGTTTCATTAGACACCCAGGTCTGCTGATAGGTCCGGCTCATTACAATTTCGCGGTGCACCCACTTCATATCAAACCCGCTCTCTACAAACCCTTGTGTCAGATAATCCAACAATGCTTTGTTAGTCGGCGCATTCGCCAGACTCAAATCATCCGGTGGATCTACAATTCCACGGCCAAAGTAATTCGCCCACGCCCGGTTTACAAAAGCTTTTGCAAAATAGGGATTATCCTTACCACGCAACCATTCCATTAGAGGCTCACGAAGATCCTGCCCTCGTTCGAATGGAATCGTGATATCGCCCAGAATCGTAGCCTCTTCTATTACTTCACCTGTCGGGCGACCGTCTTCCCCAATCTTACGACCCGGGATTGTGTGAACAACCGGAAATGGGACTACAGAACCTTTACGCATCTCCTGAGTAATCTGACGTCGTAGTTCACCACCTCGCAATCCTTTTAAGCCCAGATTATTCAGCATTTTGTTGTAGGTTTCCCGATCTTCCTTAGCAGGCGGAGTCGCACCGAACCGAATGCCTGTAAAGAAATTTGAGAACTCGGCAAAATCCTGCTTCGACCAAACATCAAACGGGTGCTTATGGCATTGGGCACACTGAATACGAATCCCCATAAATGCATAGGCAAAACTTATCGCTCGTTCAGGTGGCAACCGAAATTCACGACGTGCCCAGTAATACGGCATTGTCTTCATTCCAGAAACATCCAATTCGTCCTGTTGATGGAGACTGGTCATTTCATTGCAAAACTCTTGATAAGATTGTCCCTGATCCTGAGTTTTACCAAGAATAATACCTTCCGCGAGTTCATCATAAGGAACATTTTGAGCGACACGTTGTTCAATCCAACGATACCAAATCTCTCCAGGGCCGGTTCGAATCGGCGAGGTATTGATGAGCTGTTGATCATTATTACCTGTAAAGTCACTAAGCTTCGTCGCCCACCAGGCAGCATAACCTGGGCTATTTAATAACGCTTCAACTTTCTGAGAACGCTTGTTGGAAGATTGATCCTTGATAAATTCGGCGGCTTCCATAGTCGTCGGGAGGGTTCCCGAAATATCAAGCGAGACCCGTCGCAGGAATTCAGCATCCGAAGCAACTTCGGATGGAACAATCCCAAGTTTTCTCAATTTCTCAACGACCAATTCATCAACACGAGTTGGAGTATCAATCGGTGGATACTTCTTGCCCACCAAATTCGTCAGAGGACGCAGAACTGGAATTGGAACTACCGATTTGTCATAGGAAATTACAATATGAGTATCTCCCTTAGACTCGCCTGAGGTTACCAGACCATTCTGATCAATTTCTGCAATTAGATTATCATTGGTTTTGTACCGAACCAGAGGCGTCACATCTTCTCGAGTTCCATCTTCCCAGACAGCAACCACTTTGAGCTGCACTTTCTGACCAAGTTTCGAGAATTGAATTTCATCTGGCGTGATTTCGACTTCGAGTAACTTCGAGATCGCTTCTTCTTCAAACTTTGCTCCCGAAGCAACCCATTGACGAATCAGGTTGTATTCCCAACCTCCCTTTTCGTAACGTTTGCCACCTTCATGCTCAAGCTCATCCGTTGGTTTGTAAATAATCAAGCTCTCATCGGGTGATTGAATATTGACGCGTCGACTGTCTTTTTCTAACAGAGCTTGATGGTCAACAGCAAAATCGTAGCCGAACAGTGATAATTGAAAGCCTCCACGTCCCTGAAAGGAACCGTGACAAGCGCGGCCATTACATCCAAGACGACTCATCAAAGGCACAATGTGGCGTTGAAAATCCGGAATTTCATCAGTCTTCGCATCCAGAAAGCGAATATCAACTGACTTTAATGGTTGAGCAGAATACAAATCTGCAACTGAACCAAATAGCAAGGCCGTCAGTATAATAAGTAGATACGAGTGTTTCATCGTATGAATTGCTCCTTTGGATTTCAACAAGGCGCGCCCCGAATATTGATTAAGAAAAACAGGAGCCTGACTTTTAGGTACGTCTATTGAATAGTTCGGCTATTTTCCGCTTTACACTATCTTCATAGTGTAATTCATACCCAAAATTAGCTCAATGAGCGAGAAACCGGGGTTCGACGATAAAACAGTGTGTGGTTTTTGTGCAATTCCATCACATTTGGACCGTTCAAAGGACTTCGCAGCACCCAAATTGTCCGAAAAATAGAAATAGATACTTTTAAACGATAGGAAAGCTCCATTTGATCGGTCCAGTATTTAATCGGGAAGCACTCGCGTTGCCAAGACGGCCGCGGCACTACATCTACCGCGCCGTCTATGTCACTGCGTTATTAATTCTCATGAGTACTTCCTGGATGATTCTTGCAGGCACGCAGGTGGTACAAAACCTAGGCGATCTGGCGAGATTTGGATCGACCTTCTTCCAAATTCTTGCTCCTCTCCAACTCGCGTTACTGATCTTCCTTGCCGCCTTCGGCGCAGCCAGTGCCGTCAGTCAGGAAAAAGATAAACGCACGATCATCCTGTTGTTACTAACAAGACTCACCAATCAAGAGTTAGTGCTCGGCAAACTATTCTCAGCATTACTCTCGCCATTACTTCTGGTCTTCGCCTCGATCCCTGTTCTCATGTCGGTACAGTTGTTCGGTGGCGTTTCGGGCAATCAGGTCACCCGTGTGATCATCATTACCTATGCAGCTACGATGGTTGCCGGATCACTTGGCAGCACTTATGCTCTGTGGCGTGAAAAGACATTTCAAACACTGTCAATCACCACGCTCACCATTGTTCTGTGGTTGGCTTTATGGGAAGGAATTTATGCACTCGGACTGTCAAATTCTTTCCTGCATTCTCTGGCCAATTGGGCGAGCCCGGTACGTGGAATAGCAGCCGCTATTATTCCAACCATTGGTAGTCAGGGCGCGTGGTCTTTTTCCGATCCTGCAATCTGCTTCAGCCTCTTTGCCGTTGGGATGACGTTTTTGCTGAATGCAATCGCGATTGCGAAAGTCCGTGTCTGGAATCCTTCACGCGAAGTACGTCGACGACACCAACAGGAAGAGGATGTCATATCCGTTCTCGACAAACAACTCTCTGATGAAGAGGTTAGTCAGATCGCTGAACAAGCCCGGGCCTCTCATGTTGATGCGATGCGTCGGGCTGGGACTTACGCAGAAGCCAATTCTGAATCACGTCGAGTCTGGGACAACCCGGTCTTATGGCGAGAGATTTGCACCTGGGCCTATGGGCGTAAAATTGTCATCGTTCGAGTTGCTTATGGTTTGATGTTCATTCTAGCACTCGTTGGATTAAATCAATCTCTTTCTGACATAACCAATGGTGTACCACGAGCAGGCCTAAGCTCAATCTTTCCTGCAGCGGCAACATCGCTCGCTCCTCTGTTTCTCGTCAGCCTGATCATCATTAACGCTCTGGCAGTCAACTCGATTACAAATGAGAGGGATGGGCAAGCATTAGATCTACTTTTGGTTACGGATATCTCACCCGCCGAATTTATTTTTGGAAAGCTGTGGGGGATCTTCTACGTGACGAAAGAGATGATTATCCTACCGCTGTTGATATCGATATATCTGCTGATTCGTGGCGGCATTGACTTCGAAGGTTTCCTTTTTCTACTTACCGGATTAACAGTCTTAATATTTTTTGTCACCATGCTGGGCGTGCATTGCGGGCTCAATTACGCTAGCAGTAAATCTGCCATTAGCGTCAGCATGGGAAGTGTCTTCTTTCTATTTTTAGGGGTGATCACCTGCATTATGGTGATGATCTCCTTCAGCGGTTCGTTCGAACAACAGCTTGCACCTTTCCTGGCTTTCATTCTGGGTGGAAGTGTCGGGCTTTACGTAGCTCTAGGATTTAGAAATCCATCCTCCGCCATTTTCTGGTCAACCTTACTGCTACCCTTTGCCACATTCCATGCCATCACTAGTTTTTTCATCGAGCATCACCTTACCAGCGTCATGGTTATCTCCGTTATCTATGGCTTTACAACATTAGCCATGATGATGCCGGCGATTGGCGAATTCGATGTTGCGATGGGACGCACGCAAAGTGCTGACGACTAGTTAGCGGCTAAGTCATGATCGCCTGGACAAGATCATCGTGATAGACAATACCTATCACCTGATTTCGCGGATTGGTAACCCCAGCCACTGGTATTCGGTTCTCTCTCATTTCGGCCAAAGCCTCGGTTAATTGACAGTGGGCTGCAAATGTAGGCAGTGCACAATACTGTTCAATCGTTTGTTGTTCCCTCATTCTCATTTCAATTACCGAAATATATCCGACGGCATTCTTACGATGCCCTTCATATACCACCAGTGTTGCCGTTCGAGAAAGCTTTACAGCACGTTCAATTTCCTCCGCGGAGCTATCGACCTGAATCATACTTACCTGGGGCAAAGGTTTCATCAGAGAATTGATACTTGCGTTGCTGCAGGCAAAAAGTCTTCGCGTCAGATCCCGTTGCCCATTTGTCAGCAAGCCAGCCATCTCTCCCTCTTGAAATACTCGTTGTAAAGATTGTCGGGCCATCGTCAGTTGGACTCTCAATGGCGTCTCCCCAACAGCAAGTTGGAGCAACTTGGCAAAACACCACAGCACGAGGGCGATCGGTGCGAACAAGAAGGCAAAAAAAAGAAACAGGGGGCCAATCGTGCGAATGAGGCGATTCGGGGAATCATTAAACGTGCTCTTGGGAAGTAACTCAGCAAATACAAATACAAACGGTGTAAACAGAATAGAAATCAGAAGTTCGGTGTTTTGGTCGGGATATATTGCCTGACTAGCAAGCACAATCGCAAATGACGTTAAGTAATTTGCCAGATTATTTCCAACGAGAGTTGTCGCAACAAACACTGACGGATTGTTGGTCAGCCAAAGCAACCGTCGTGATATGAAGTCGCCATCTCGGCCATCCAGCACCAATCGCACCCGTGTAACACGGTAAAATCCTGTCTCACTACCACTAAAGAAAGCACTCAACAGCAGGCCCAGTAACAGAAGAATGACGATCGCCCAGATCATTCAGGCCCCTCCAGCGTACGTGGGTCAATGATCCTGACTTCAACGCGGCAGCGTCCACGTTCTGCTGCTTCCAATACTTCTAGGTGAAGGGGCCCCCAACGACACTGATCCCCCTGAGTCGGCAACGCCTGCAGGACTTCCTGCAATACGCCCTGCATGGTTACATTCCTGGTTTCAGGCAAATCAGCATTCAACAGTTTTTCAAGACGTCGAATCGTTGCTAATCCCATCACATGCCAAACATTATGTTCTATCTTGCGAATGGGTTGTTCATCGATAACACGTCTTGTTCTACTCGGAGTGTCCACAAATACTGCATCTGCAATATCATCAATCGTGATGATACCAATGGTCTCTCCGTGTTCGTTGACAACATTAGCCACCTGACGATCAGCGGACCGTAGCTTTTCATAGACGTCAGCGACACTGGAACACCACGGCACGGCAACCAGCCTTTTCCCCATTTGTGACTGACCAGGTTGACTATCTAATAAATCATCAGCATCTATCGAATACTGAATTTCATCCGAATCTCGCTTGGTTACCAAGACAAAACCACTTGGTGGAAATTGTTCTTTTAAGTCCTGCATGGTAACCGGAGCCCGGAATGTCACAAACTGTCGGCGTGGCCGCATCCATTCATCAGCTCTTAACTGCGACAAGTGCACAATATTACGTAACATCCGATACTCGTGCTCATCTAACTCGGCATCCTGTGTCGACAATTCAACCGCGCGCTCAAGGTCAGAAATCTCTAAATCAGGCTCTGGATTCATCCGGGGAAAGAAGAGGCGTTTAAGAACAAGATTTGTAAATCGCAACAAAGGAAGCAAAGGATCGACACACCTTACCGCCAGCGCCAAAGGAATCGCTACCAATCCTGCGTAACTACGACTTCGCAAAACGGCAAAACTTTTAGGGAACATTTCACTACAGAAAATCACCAAAAAGACACTTCCGATAGCAAACAACACTCCCCAACCTGAGCCATCCTGATGATTTTCCAACTGCATGCCGACACGAGCTGAAATCGTGAAATAGATCATATTGATCACAAGATTCCAAAACAGAACCGCAGACAATAAGCGGTCGGGCTGTTGCATTAGTCGCGCCGCCGTACGCTGGGCTGCATTTCCGGCTGCTAGGAAACGAAGATCCTGACGCTGCAAATAGAAATAGGCAGCTTCGCTTGCCGAAAATAATCCGGAAAGCACGATGAGAACGGCCATCGCAATCAGCCATGGCATGACTTCAGCCCACACAGTCAGTCGATGAACCTCTTCCTAAAATTAAGCCTTGGTTCCAGCAGACCGTTAGTATACCAAAATACCCAACCCGATTTATGAATCTTAACGTGGTACGGAAATCCGCTGGCTTAATTGCAGCGCACGCTGATGTTTAGGCGATCGTGCCAGTGTCTGCTGGATTGCTAATTCTGCACCCGACATATTATTGGCAGCTGCATGCACTTCGGCCAATCGGTAGTATGTCTCGACCTGCGATCCATCCAGCTGAAGGGCAAGCTCCAGCTTTTCCTGAGCATCCTTGAAACGACCTAGTTGCTGTAAAGCAAGGGAGTGGATCTGAAAAACCTGGATCACTTGTTCGTCATCAATCCTGGTAATTGGAATCGTCGTCACAATGCTCAAAGCATTTTGAAAGCGTTGCTGCTGAATGTAGATCCTCGCGACCTTCATTTGCATCTCAACCTGCCGCTCAGTATCGTCCTCATTCAGAATACCTAAAACAAAATGCAAATCTTCGAGCGCTTTTGAAGAAGCACCCTGCTCTTGATAAATCTCTCCTCGTAAAACCCTCGCTCCGATCAACTGAGAATCTCGGACGATCGAACGGTTCACCGCCTCTAATGCACGCTCCCTATCTCCATATTGGAAATTCAGATTCGCCAGTTTGTATAACAAGCTCGCATCATCATCAGAGGCCTGTACTGCCCGAGCCATCTGATTAATAGCAAGCGTTTGATATCCGAGTTCCCAATTACTCTCTGAAAGGCGTTCAAAGATTACTGGATCATCAGGAGTCAATTCCGCTGCCTGCTGAAACTGTTCAATAGCGATCTCATATTGTCCTGTCTTCATTGCTGAATCACCAGCATGCATGAAAGAACGGGATTTCCCCCAATCGCCCACAGAATTCTGGAGATTTAACCACTGGCAACCCATCAACGTAAAACACCACAGTCCCACTGAGATCAGGCATAAGAACAACTTGTCCGATTTCATTTTCATCGGTTTCTGTGAATCTCTAATTGTCAGATTTGGATTTTAAGTAAGAATGGTGGAAAGCCTTCAAAGGCTTGTTGCGGAAATTATCAAATTCCGTTGAGATGAACAATATAGACTTACCCTCAATCTTCAATGTGCCTTTAAGATGCCCAACGTTTTTGACCAAGCTGGGATTCGTTTTATTTACCCCGATAACTGGAAAGTAAGTGAAACTCAGCTAGAAACCGAACACTGTAGAAGTATTTCATTGGAAAATAAAAACTCGACTCAATGGAGCGTTTTCATTTTCCCCGGCTCAGAAAATCTCCAAGAGCGTGTTGCGGAGACGATTCGAGCCATGCACATGGAATACGAGGACCACGAGGAATCCGAGCCTTATCGGCAAATGGCGGGCGATTTCGAATTGATCGGTAGTCGAATGTACTTCAACTTTATGGACTTCATCCTTTGTATTACTGCCACAGCAATCGAGCAGGATGGTTATAGCTACCTGTTTGTAGCCGAAGCCGAAGATAGGGAATTTGACGAGAATGAGCCAGTGTTCGGAGCGATAGCCTTTAGTCTTTTATCAGCCCAACCTACCAATCCAAGCTAAATGCAAGCTTAACGCTTGTAACTTTTACATTTTGGCCTTTCCCAATCTGATGTAAAAATTACAATTTCGAATTTCACGGGTTTATATCTAAGGAAAAACAATGGCTATTGTCAGGGGGTTTAGGTCATTTCCACCTTTTTCCTGGATCAACAAATACTTTTGGCACGCCAGTTGCTTATTACTACCTGCGTAAAACAAATGATCTATCAGCGAGACATGCCGAGCTTCCCTGATAGTATCAACACCAGCTAACCTGGTGCAAAATTGTTGGCGATGTGCCGTGGATCTAAGGAATTGCTATCAGAGTACGATAGCTGAAAGAAGAGTCCCGAGTGGGGGCAAATGATCCAGTTTTCTACGGTTACAAACGAAAAGGCCCGATTGGATTCCCGCATCCAACCGGGCCTTTTTCACATAAAGATTAAACGCTCTCAAACCCACCTCTGCTATCGATCCATCTCATCGGATGATTGGGCTTTACTATTTTCTCCTACGGCATCCTGATTGTCATAAAGCGGCAAGTGACGGTAGTGCACTTCGAGGCTTAAGAGATTCATGGTAGTAACATAAAGTCGCCCTGCATGAGGGCCCCAGCGATCGGGGACTGGCCGTCGTGGATCCCAGCTTCCAGCCAAATCGCCTTCTTGCTCCTGCCCATTGACTAACAAGGGGTGCAAGCGATCATTCCATTGTTTCCAATGTTCGCCACCCATGTGATACATGAATTGCGTTGCGTAGTACCAATAGTATGTATCTCGCAAGGAAGCATCTTTAGTACGTCGAATGGATGGTAAATTTTCACCCAAATAAAGTGCTCCAAGCTCGGCGATCTCGTTCGTTTTATCCATCCCGTTGTAAAGTCTCATTAACAAGCCAACACTAGTCATTGTCTTCGAGGGAACCCGTCCCTGGCCCTGTCGTGCATTCGACGGAGCATAGGGATTGTAGGCATACATAAACGGCTTCTTTGCATTCTGAGATGCATCAAGGAAGTTTTTAATACCGTAAAATGTTTCAGCTGGAATCTCGAGACCGGCGCGTTTACCACTTTCTACTGCCATCATCATCCAGCCTGTCACGGACAAGTCAGCTTCACGTCCTGGGGTATATCTCCACCCACCTCGTTCGACATGCTGAGATTCAATAATAAAATTCAATCCCTGCTGCACGGAATCTTTAATCCGTGGATCTTGAGTCATTCCGTAGGCTTCACACATGGCTAAAGTTGCAATCGCATGCCCATAAAGTCTCGCTACCTGATTACTTGCTGTTCCCTGAGCTATGTAATAATCGCCGTTGGCTTGCTGATTTGCCAACATAAAGTCCACGCTACGTTGTAACAGATCTTTGTATTGATACTGTTGGTGATTGTAACCCGCCCCTTGGAAAGCCAGTAAGCACAACCCTGTTGCTGCGGTATCACTATCGATTGCACTTACCCCATCAAAGGCTGCGAACTGTTGCAACGACCAGCTACCATCCCGACGCTGAAATCGAGACAGAAAGGCCAGTCCCTTCTCGATAGTTTCCTCTGTTTCTGGTCCGGCAGCTCCATTCCCACCCTCTCGATTACGACGTCCGTCAAAGCCCTCTTTCGCAATCGTTGCATGAGTATTCAATGCTGGCAATGCAATCATCCCATCTCGCTGGAATCGCGATGGACGCAACTGGATCGTCGCACTATCCACACTAGCTCGACGATCCGTGATCCCAGCATCGGCTGCTAGCTGTTCTCCCAGACCTCCTAACCCTTCTTCCGCAGCCGAATTGACCGGCACGGGTTCGGCAAATGGCTGAGCAACAGGCCCTTCTGTATAACCGCTAGCCAAGTCTGTCTCTTTCATATCACCTGGAGACGAGGCACCCACCTCAGGTACATCAACAGCAACCGGACCGAAGTCACCAAGCGGTGGCCCTCCACGTTCAGTACGTCCAACATTACTTCCGCCCGTCTCCGCGACTTGCTGACCATTGCCTTCTGCTGCTGTCGATTTCTCGCTGCGAGTACCGATATTGGTTCCAGCTACTTCAGCCTGTCCTTCCACGGTTGTATCACCCGCTGGGGCCCCAGTGTCTGCCATATCCGCCCGAGCCCGTAAGCCCCCGGGAGCATTATCCACCGTATCAGCCTGGGCGACTAACTCGCTTCCCTCATTAGCTCCTCCGGATACTGTTCCACCTTCCACCATTACTTCGGGCACATCTGCAAGAGCATTCAAAGGAGTTCCGCGGCTACTTCGCGTAGGCGATGCTGTACCTCCGCCAGCGGCGGTGGCCCCAACTCCAGCATCACTCGCACTAGCAGCTCCGGTGGCGCGTTCAACATCTTCAGCCATCGGCCCAGTCGCTCCGCCAGCTTCAGCTAACTGCTCCGCAGCATCAATCGTTCCACCAGTCGCTACTCTTTCCGCCGCAGCCTCTTCTCCAGCCGTACCACCGACATCCGGTGTGGCCGAGGCGACCGGTTCTCCTTCACCTGGTTCCGGTGCAGCCACTTCGACACCAACATCAACAGCATTGAGAGCCAGGGCATTATCGACCATTGCTGTTCTACCAACTGCTTTACTTGAAGAAGCCATATCTTCATCCAATTGGGCTGAAGAGCCCTCCGGCCCACTTCTTGAATCTTCATTGCGAGCAAGATCACTTTGAGCAATCTGGCCTAAGGCTTCTTTTTCTTGATCCTCAGCCTGGTTTTCGGAAAGCTCTCCGGATAACGCTGCCAACTCTCCTGATTCTGCTTTAGCGGCGGCTTCTTCATTAGACGTTAAGGCCGATGCTGCCGGTGCACCACCGGAACCTTCCGGAGCTGCTGCCATTTCAGCTTTGGTATTGGTAGCCAGGGATTCGAGATTTTGTCCACTCACATTACGAGCCACTTCAGTATTATCGGACTCATTGCTTAACTGTCTCGAACCACCGCCTGAGGCACGACTGAAACTTTCCTCCGATTTAATTTTTGGGTCGCCAGTATCAGCCGACGCCAGGCCTGCCATCGCATTTACGTCGGCAGTTATTGCTTCCCTCGCTGCACTATTAGTGACACTTGCCGATGCTTCCAATGTTTCCCGACTTGGTTGATTGGATGCTAAAGCCTCGGCATCGGCATTTGAATTAGGACTACGAATAGCTGAGGCGACATCCGCCTGAGTACGATTGCGCTGCACCTGAGATGACTGACTGGAATTATCAGAGTTGGCCTCCTGCATTCGAGTCGATTCAGCACGAGCGGCTGCTGAATCAGCCACCTGAGTTCGACTATCAGCGGCAGCAGACAAAGCAGAGAGGTTTTCTCCCGACGCAGCCCCGGACTGCCCATCATTCGCTCGGGATGTTGCACGTTGAGACTGCTCTAAAGACGGAGAATCATTCGTTGCGACAGATGACGCATTGGCCGGATTGTCTGCATTGGTTGGAGACGCAAGTTCAGCGGCGACTTTTGAAGAACGTTGGGGGCTATTGTTTGGATTAGGTGAATCTGACTGGCTTGCCTGTTGAGATTCACGACGCTGCGCCAAATTACTGCCAGCTTCAACATCGGCAGCATTATTTTGAACTGTCATCAGTTGCTTCAACTCATTTGAGTTTTGATTTGTATTGGCACGAGCTACGTTCCCTTGAGCTGCATTTGGGTTAGGGCTGGCCTGAGCCACCTGATTAGGACGTTGAAGATCTGTCGCAGTCATGGTTGGATTAGGAATACTTGCCGTCGCACTTTGCTGACGATTGATCGGTGAATTTTGAGAGCTTTGGGCGTTCGGATTGGATGATTCACGACTGGTGACTGCTCGGTTGGTTGTCTGAGCTGCGACTTTCACTGAGCTATTGGCAGCATTCTGAGGATTTGTTTGATTAGGCGTTTTCGTTGGCGAAGCCTGTTTCTGAGGTGTCTCCACAGCTGATGCGGTCAGTGCAGGAGTGGTCTTACTTGGTTGCCCCGACTTAGTATTTTCGATCGGTTGGGTTGGTGGTGTGACTGCGGCTAGTTCACTTGGCCGACGACTTGGGCGTGAGGAAGCTACCGTCGTCTGTGGATTAGGTTCTGTACTATTTTGACGATTGACCGCTTCAACAGTCACCATCGGGTTGGAATTCTCAGACAGAGCTTTAGAGGGTGATGCCTTTGTATTGGCAGTATTCGCTCGCTGTGTTACAGCATTGGTACGGGGTTCCACCTGAGCGGGAGCTTCGACTACTGCTGTTTGCGGCGTTTCTACAGGCTGTGCCCTTGGTACATCCCGCGGCACCCGCTGCGACCGGGGATTGACTGCCGGCGTAGGAATTTTAGCCACATTCTGTTGTTCACGACTCAGAGACTCGCGTTTTACAGGTTGGGAATCAGCAACCTGAACAGGCGTTGGAGTGGGTTGGGACATCTCTGGATTCCGTTCCGGAGTCGCCGTTCGCTCCTGTTGAGCAAGAGTATTTTTAGGCGTTTCCAGGGGAGTCTCTTTGGCTTTAGTCTGAGCTGTTTGGTTTTGTACCGGTGTTACCTGAGTCTTAGGCAGGTCTGCGAGTTTTTTTTCCTGACGGACGGCTGACTTCTGCTGGCTATCATTTGTCACCTGAGCTGTCTGGCTTTCTGCACGTTGCGTGTTATTCGCATCTGCCTTTAACGAAACATCTGCTTCGACCGGTAAAGTCATCTTTTGCAAGTTCTCTGCCGACTGACTGCGTGCAACATTTCTTGAAGGGGCTTCCGTCACTCGTGGCTGGGTAGCTTTCGTATTTCTGTTGGGCTGAACAACCTCTGTTGCAACATTATTCAACTTAGGAAGTTCCACAGAATTACGACTCAATTTTGAGGTTGAATCAGCCTGACGAGCAGACGATTCAGACGACTCGGATCGTTTTTCCACTACCTCAGGCATCGGTTGAGGCTCAGCCTGTTCCACGCTTGGCTGTTGTCTTTCTTCTGGGGACTCTGTTTCCTGTTGACGATCAACTTCTGGTGGCTGTGGGTCAGGTATTTCTGTTTCCACAGGTTTTAAGAAGTCTGGTTTTTCAACGTTTTGCTGCTGATGACTGGGATGATATTCAAGACGCTTCTTCGGCTTCTTTTTGACTAATTGCTTATGAGCAACCTCACCACGCCACCCCTTGGAAAATACTTCGGCTTCCAAAGCGTAGACTAGCATCATCAGGTGAATGATGGCACAAACGATTACAGAAAACTGCATGGTCCGTTTGAATTTTTTGTTGTCAATATAGCGAAATGTAAGAATAGACGTGCAAAGCAGCAAGAAAACGATGAGAAGAGAAACCCACGGGCTGGCATACCATACTGCTTCAGGATCGAACGGTTGATACGCGAAAATACCGCCAATTAGAAAACCACCAAGGACGACGAGTGCGATATTAACGGGCCATTGCTGCTCATCAAAGACGACCCGAGTTCTGGGGACATAGCGACGCACAATCTTATTCCGCACGTTAACACGCTCTTCTCTGCGAATATCATCGAATGGCGACGGCTCGTTCATCGATCCCCTACTGCTCTGTGGCAATCGTGTAGTCATGAATCCCTGCGGTATTACAGAGGTTCATAGCATTCGCTACATATTGAAATGGAACTCGTTGGTCAGCTCGTATAATGACTGTTTGTCCCAACGGATTGGAGGCCACTGCTGCATTTAATGCGAGCAGTAACCCGGTACCATCAAGCGTTTGGCCGCCGACAAAATAATAACCATAACGCGTAATATTGATTGCAATTTCATTTGGTTCGGAAGTAACAGCCGCCGCAGTCGATGCAGTCGGCAACAGAACGTCAAGTTCACGATCTTCCTGAGCAAAACGAGTCGCAACCAAAAAGAACACAAGCAGCAAGAACACCACGTCAATCAATGGCGTAAGGCTCAACGTGCCTAAAGCTCGGCTAGTCTTAATTTTAACTGTCATCGTTCTTAATTACTCTTCAGATTCGTCTTCGCCATTCTCAACTGACGTGAACCGCATGCGCCCTTCAAACCGTTCGATCTGTGGCATCAGACTGAACAACAACTCTTCCACTTCATGAAACAATCGCTGGAGTTTTCCTTCCAGGTAATGTGAAAACACCGCTGCCGGTATCGCTACAATCAATCCACATAGAGTCGTCACCAATGCAACGTAAATTCCCTCTGCCAGAAAGTCTGCTTTATTAACACCTTGCGGCAAACCAGTCGTATCATGAAATGCTTGAATCATCCCCCAAACGGTACCCAGCAATCCCATTAATGGAGTAACCGTAGCGGCAAGATTTAACCAGCGAACATTTGAGTAAAGGCGATCTGCTTCTCGCTCACTCGCTTCCGTCGTCGAGCGATCCACTTCTGACTGTGGACGTCCCACCTTCACGAGCATCGCTCGAATCACGCTAGCTGCTGCCGAGGGATATCGCTGACAAAGTCGATAAGCGGCTCGAGGATCAAACTGTCCCTGCTCTTCAGCCAACAAACCCAATTCAGCAACCAAATTGGCGGGAATCACCCGGTCCCGCCGTAACGCCATTGAACGTTCAATCACAAAGGTAACTGTGACCAGAGACATCAAGCCAATGGGGATTGTAAACGCGCCCCCCTGCACAATCAGCGAAAAGATATTAATCCCTTCCGATTCTACATTATCAACTACGCCATCTTCTACGCGTTCAACCCCTACAGCCTGATCACTTGTGGCATCATTATTACCAGCTGCTGGGCCCTCTTCCACTGCAACTCGACCATCCTCTTGAGCAAACGCTTTGTTCGCGGGTATTGAGAGTATAGCCCCCAACAACACACAACAAAGAACGCCTGCCAGTAACGTCCTGCCGCCGGAGCTCCACTGTTTTAATCCTGATTTCACTAGATTCATCTATTCCTATAGCGACTTCAGTGTCCGAGGTTTTCACGACCCCGACTACTGGAGTAGTTTCATCAATTCTGTAATACGACTCTTTGCCATTTCCACATGCTCTGTTTCAGAATACACGTCTACGATCCGTTGATAATAGTCAATGGCTTGCCTCACAAGTTCTTTCTTCACTTCCGCGTCTTTAGCTTCCTCTGCCAGAACTTCCTTACATCGTCCCGCTTCATAGGCAGATAATGCCTGCCAAGGCTTTGCATCCTCAGTATCAAAACGGAGCAAGGTACGGTCAAACTGTTTGATCGCTTCTGAGAACTGTTTCTGTTTGAAATAAACATCGCCAATCATAAAAAATGCCCGAGCTCCAACACCGGCACGGTTACGCCCAGCAGCCTCAAAACTCTTAAGTGCCTCTTCATATTTCATCTCTCGATCGAAGGCCCATCCAATTTCAAAGTGAGCCTCATGGCGATAGGAGTCGGCTTCTTCCAATTCGCAATCAATCACGCGTTGTAATAAACCACGTGCCTGTTCAAAATTCTTCTCTTGCGCTGCCGATTGCCCAGCGTGCAGCCAGACGAGAACCGAAAAATGATCGCTATCGAACTTCTGTTCAACAATTGGCTCAAATACCACCAAAGCTTCAGCGTATTTACCTTGTTTGAATAGACTCTCAGCTTGCATGAATTGACCATCATTCGCAAGTTCACCTTCAGCATACTTTTCAAGCTGCTGAGCAAAGTGTTTTCCACTTTCTTCAAATGCATTGTTACGGAAACTGGCCCAACCGAGCTTGTGTAAAATCAACTCCTGCAAGTCACCTTCCTGTGAACTGGCAAATGCTTTGCCGTATTGCTGCAAGGCTTGGGCGTAATCTTTTCCATCGTATTGATACTCACCCAGACGAAAGAACGAGTCAGCAGCTAGGTCACTATCCATATACTTCGTTACTAACTGAGTAAACACCTTCCGAGCCTCATCGTGCTTATCCTGAGATCGCAATGCAAATGCAACTTCATACAAAACAGCATGAGCAAGCCGATAATCTTCTAACTCAGTTAAAATAGAGTTCCAGGTTGCAATCGCTTCATCAACCTGTTGGTCTGCCAATTGTTTTCGTCCCTTTTCAAACTTCACATCAGCTCGACGACCAACCGCATCTTTCGCAAAATCAGAATCAGCATAATTGTCAATCACTGATGTAAAGTGGTTAATCGCCCCATCAAAGTCAGTCTCAACAAAATGATATTCACCTAAACGGAAAGTGGCTTCGGGCAATAGTTTACTTTCCGGAAAGCCCTCGATCAGTTGACCGACACTTGCTTTGGCAGCATCGTACTTTTTTAATCGTGCCTGACTGCGAGCAAGCAATAACAAACTCTCGGCTACTCGTTTACCCTTTGGATTATCTTTCACAACCGCATTCAGCAGCTCGATCGTTTCGGCAAAGTTCTCAGCCTTGAACAGATCGACACTCTTTAGTACTCGAGATTCCTGCACAAGCCTCGAAACATCTTTGGCAAACTCATGGCCTGCGTACTTTTCACTAAAAACAGAAGCATCACGAAGTACATTGTCATATTCTTTCAGCTGAAATGCGGCAAAAGCGGCGAAGTACAAAGCATCTGGGGCTAGAACATGTTTCTCATGATCTTTGGCAATCGCCAGATAACGAAGACGGGATTCCCCATATTTTGCCTGACCATCCAACGAATCAGCGGCGGCCATTCTAAAGCGTACTTTTAGGTCTTCCGTGTCAGCTTTTTCGACCATTTGCTGAGCCAAAGCCAATGACTTGTTGTACAGCTTCTTTTCGATGTACTTACGGCAAAGCACATGCAACTGGGTAACAGCAGTCTTCTTGTGATCTGCCTCTTCGGTTGCCTCGAACACGGACTGATAGATCGTAGAAGCATCATCCAATTGCTCGAGGTTGACGAGACAAAAAGCCTGTCGTAGACGAGAGCGAGTCGCATGGTCAAATCCCTCAACTGCTGCAACTTCTGCAAAGATCTGAGCTGCTTCCTCAAATTTACTGTCCTGCAACATCGATTCAGCTTTACGCATGCGTACTTCAGTACGCAGTCCGCTTTCCGGGAATTCCTTCAGAAACAAATCATAAGCAACCCCTGCTTCCTTATACTTCTCTTTCTCTTCAAGCGTGGCTCCCAGAACGTAGATTGCATCCTGTCGGTAAGATGACTTCGGGAATCCGACTACAACGGCTCGGTAATCAGCAATTGCCTTGGTTTTATCATCCTGATTGTAGAAAGATTCACCGCGCAGGTAGAGCGCCTGATCTGACAATGGCCCCTTTTCAAACAACTCCAGTTGCTTCCCAAAGGCTGAAATCGCTGTGGTGAAATGCGCCATTCGTTTCTCGGCATTCTCTGCGGCCAATGCCTGAGCATAACGAGTGCGTCCCCAATAGAAATAAGCTGCTTCAGAGTTTTCATGCTTTTCATAGCGAGTCGCAGTGAATTCAAAAGCTGCCGCTGCATCATCATACTTCTTCAACTGAAGGGAACAGATACCCAGGTAATAGATCGACTTCGGTGCCAATGGGTCATCGGAATAGGTGTCTCGAAATTTAACCCATTCCTCAATAGCGATTTCGAATTTAGCACCATTTTGATAACTAGCGCCATCTGCATATACGTCCTGAGCAGCCTCTGACGAATCAGCTTTCAACTTAATGGGTTCGGGAGCATCCTGAGCCAGCCCAACAGTGGGTATTGCAACGCTAAAAGCTGCTGGAACCAGGAGTAAAACAAACCCTTTCACGATGTATCTTTTGAACATATTCTTCTCTATTTCCGTAACTGTCTGAGCTTCAATTTAGAGACTGAAGCTTCTGCTAATACTATCAGTTTAGCGATTCCATGGTCAGGAGAAAACAAGAACGTGGGGGCCGTGATAAATTGGGGAAGGTAACTTTCCCCTTTTTATGTTAAAAGCGGCAATTTATTACAGTCTTATCGCCTTACGGAACGGGGAATAGCCTGATTTCCAGACGACTGTTGTTCCGATAATAAGAAGTACCACTATTTGTGTGCATGAACGATTTTTTGTAGCCACTTGGGCATTAATTCGGGGATTCAAAAGTGAGTGAAATACTGATTACAGGCGGTGCCGGATTCATCGGTTCTCACCTCACTGAATTACTACTCACATGCAACCACAGTGTCACCATCGTTGATGACTTGAGTACAGGAACTCCAGCCAACCTTAAACACCTCGAAGATCATTCCGGTTTGACATTTGTTCATGGTGATATCGGCAACGAAGAACTGCTCCACGAAGTCATTCAAAACAAAGACCAGGTGTACCATCTGGCCGCGGCTGTGGGAGTTGCACTGATTGCTAAGCAGCCAATCGAAACGATTGAGCGAAACATTTACCCAACTCAATTGTTGCTTGCCGCTCTACGGCAAAGAATCGAACGCGGTGAAACAGTGACCACTTTTTTCAGTTCCACCAGTGAGGTTTACGGGAAGAATCCAAAAGAGACCTGGACAGAAGAAGACGACTTGGTCTTTGGTGCAACGACTCGCCCGCGGTGGTCGTACGGAGTCTCCAAAGCTATTGATGAATTTCTGGCATTAGCCTGTGTAAAAGAATATAACCTGCCGATTGTGATTGGGCGTTTTTTCAATGTCGTGGGGCCAAGGCAGACCGGAACCTATGGCATGGTATTACCCAGATTTGTACAAGCGGCTTTAGCCGGCGAGCCACTTCAAGTCCATGATGACGGGAAACAAATCCGCTGCTTCTCTCACGTGTACGATGTAACTCAGGCAATTACCAAATTAATGGAAACTCAGGACGCCTTCGGTAAAGTCATCAACATCGGCAGCGATAATCCGATTTCCATTTTAGATCTAGCCAAGCGAGTCATCGACATCTGCGGTTCCACCTCTAACATAGAATTCCAGACCTACACGGAAGCTTACGACGAGTCGTTTGAAGATATCCGTCGTCGAGTACCTGATCTCACGAGAATTAGAAACATGATCGGAGATCCTAACAAACACGATATCGACCAGATAATTAACGATGTACGCGACTCACTAACTTAATCAGTGGGTTTAGCTTGCATCTGGTTAGATGGCTTCAGGTTAGATGAAATGGGGGTATTGGTTCCCGGCCACATACCTTCCTGATCACTCGACATCATCAATAGTTGTAAGACTCGCGGATTAATACTCTCATGTAGCCTGTCGGTACGACCACTAGCATAGACGGCGTTGGCTATGCCGTGATGGTTGCTTGAAATCCTGGCAAACCTCATATCATCTTTACCGCGCCCGGCACCTCGCTGTTCATTCAGAGCAAGGACAGCGATCACATGGACACCTTCTGGAATTGGCTCTACTGGCCGCCAATGAAACAAAAGCCCGGATGGCTTTCCATCAATCCAATTACCTGAGTCAATGTTTTCACTAAGCATTAATGTATGATCCAGCCCATCCTTCTCTGAAACAGATCGAAAGGTATGCTCATTCCAACCAACCTGATCACCACTTAGGTGAGGGTCGTCTGTAAATAGCCCATTGGCCGGATAGTCCACCAAGACAGCCGCCGTAGGAGCCTTGGGGGCATCCGGCAAACCCCCGTTGGCTACGAAGGAGGTATAACCACCAGGCAGAGGCCTACCTTGCTCAAGTTCGATCGGCGGATTATCCGGGCACACTAACTGAGGCAAGTAAGTATTTCGCAATTGAGATTGAGCGGATTCTGCATAGTCCAGGGCAAAGCTATTGAATAGTTCTTTGTATTCACCCTGGCGATTGTCCGATTCGATGGAATAACCGTCCATTTCATTTTGGGGTTGTAGCCCGAGCGCCGGAAGTGCCAGCAGTGGCCAACCGACGATCCTATTGGACTTAACCCCCTGTTCTTCAATGAATTGCGAGGGCTGCCACAGACTGCGATAATTTGGAATTCGTCTGGCATTGTCCTCGGCATGTTGAATGGCAAACCCAAGTTCCGTAAGGCGAAAATCGCACATATTGACACGACTCTCAATACGACGACCAAAAATATAGGGCCAGAGCAAACCGGCACAAACAATCGCCAAGACGACAAAGGCTAGTAGTTCACTTTTTCCAATTCCACGATTCATGACTCATATTTAAATCTATTGTTCACGGTAGTGTCCATATTACTTACTGAGAACTTGAGGATTATTCTTCCCAAATATATCCTGCTCGCACCTAGGAAGTTGTTGGAATCATGTTCCCCGAGGCGGCGTAGTTGAGTAATATTTACTATAGCTGAGGCAGAATATTGTGATCCATTTACATACTACTAGTGATCCGGAACATTGATGAAAACATCCACTCGTTCGTTTAAGCGTCGCGGCCTTACCTTGGTAGAACTCATGGTCGCCTCAACACTTGGGCTCGTACTAGTGATTGGCGTTCTCGAAGCGTTTCGCCAAATCACGGACTCTGTCACCAAGGGGCGTGCCACCGTACAAATCTCGGGGCAATTGCGAAACATCACAAATCTGATGCGAGCGGATTTTCAGGGAATTACGGTTAAGGCCATTCCAAATACTTCTGCCGGGGCCGGAATGGGGTACTTCGAAATGATCGAGGGTGTCGACAACGACCTCGTCATCACACTTCCACAATTTCGTAATTTACCAGAAGCTGTCGACAATTTATCCGGCGATACGGACGATGTCCTCATGTTTACGTCACGTCGACTAGACAATCCATTTTCAGGTCGAATCGAAGGAAGGTTACTTGGCAGCACCCGCAACTTCGAAATTATTGAATCACCAAATGCCGAAGTTATTTACTGGCTTGAACCTCGAAATACTGAATTCCTGAGGGACGGAATAGATAATGACGGAGATGGTACTGCCGATGGAGCCAACGAAGGTCAACTAGGCACCCTGACTCATAACGGAATGCCTTTGGCTACTCTGCGACGGCGAGCATTACTCATTCGCCCGGATTTAAATGGACCTCAGGGCGTGATTCTGCAACCTAATGGAACTGCCTATCCGTCTGCCTCGGCGGGCTTCTTCCTAAATTTAAATGACATTTCGATTCGTATTAACCCTCCAAGTCCTGCCTTTCCCAACGGAAGCATTAGTGCCAATAGTCTGTCCGACTTAACAATGCGACAAAATCGTGTCGCTCATATTCCGGCCGGCATTATCAATAACAATGCGGATCCCAACTTCCCGTATCGATTTACCCATGACAGACTTCCTTTCCAATCCGGCGTCGCAATGGGGGAAGACGTCATCATGGATCAGGTCATTGGTTTTGACCTGCGAGTCTTTGACCCCGATGCTTTGATACTTACAGCACCATCGCAAGATGTTGCGTTAACCCCCTCTGATCCAGGTTACGAAAGTGGATTAAGTAGCGGTGCAAGGCCTGTTGGGAAAGGAGCCTATGTAGACCTGGGCTATGCTGTTCCGTATACCTTAGTAAATACCGGCGCTAGTCTAAGCTTTTTCTCGTGGCAACCCCGTGTGAAATCACAGCTATCCGCCGTAACACTGCCCGGTCTGTTAGTTGCCAAAAACCAGCAATATTTCCAATTTGGTAACTATCGAACATACGATACGTGGACGATCGAGTATGAACGCGACGGGCTTGACCAAAATAACAACAACTTAATTGACGAAGGCTTAGACGGTATTGATAACCCAAATATTGGAAATTACGGAGTTGATGATAATTTGGAGGCAGAAACCGAACCACCTTATCTATACTCGTTGCGAGGCTTTCAAGTGATCATTCGTGCTTTCCAAAATAGCCAACAGCAAATGCGGCAATTCACTGTTTCGCACGACTTTACACCCGAATAAAGCTGGCTTCTATGCATACAATCCGGTTACGTGGTCCGTGGCAATACACGCCAATCGCCACTACCCGCTGGACTGAGTCCGGCCAATCCGAAGAAACCAGCACGGAAGTCCCCCCCCCCGGCTCCATGAAGATCCCCTGCGATTGGAGTGATTCATTGGGCTCAACTTTCCGCGGTAAAGTTCTATTTCAACGTCACTTTCACAAACCAACAGGTTTGGAAGATGGAGACTGCATTCGAATTCGCATCGACCAGGTGAACGCGCTGGCCGAAATCTTTCTCAATCATAAAGCGATCGGATCGGCCTCAGTCGAAAATGGAAGTACCGCATTTGACATTGAAGACGAACTTGAGCCGCGGAATCTTTTGGAAATTCTTATCGACTTGCCACTTGTAGATGAAGAAAGTGCCAACCTAATTACCGTTGATGGTTTCTCCGGTGGTATCACGGGAGAAGTCCAGATAGAAATCGAACCCGCTCGTGCATCAGGCTGAGCAGTTATTCAAAAACGTACCCAACTACTTCGGTACGAACCACGCTATAATAGACACCGAGGAAATAGTGTTTACTTATTCGTCTTTTCTAATCTGAACGCATGAAAAATTCCCTTCTCCCACTAATATCTCTGCTGCTGATTCTTTCTCTTTCCACTGGTTGCGGAGAACGCCCGACGCCTGTCGCCAAAGGTAAGCCCTCCGATCAAACTGAAGAACTATCGAAGAGAACCCTTACGCCACAGCCTTCAAATCCAACCGAAGCAAAGAAAAACGAACGTGAGTCAGTCCCCCCCCCAAGTCCCGAGCCCATTCCGGTTTCAGAGCAAGACCTGACTGAAGGATGGATCCGTCTTTTTGACGGAGGAAGTCTCTACGGCTGGCATGCGGAAAACAAAGCGAACTGGGCGGTCGAAGAGGGAGGCATTACTGTCAGTGAAGGTACACAAGGCCTGCTGCGAACAACTTCCGAATTCACTGACTATCAACTACGACTTGAATTCAAAGCGGATAAAACCACCAATAGCGGAATCTTCCTTCGAACCCTGGGACAACCGACAGACCCTACCAAAGACTGCTATGAATTCAATATCGCAGCAGCCGACAACCCATTTCCCACCGGTAGTCTTGTCGGACGTGCAAAGGTAGAGAATGCGCCGACCTCCGGTGAATGGCAAACTGCCGAAATCACCGTCATGGGAAATCAAATCAAAGCAATCATCGATGGCAATCTTGTGCTCGACTATATCGATGAAAATCCGATTCCACGTGGGTTCATCGGTCTACAACTGAATTCCGGGAAGATCGCATTCCGAAACATCATACTACGCCCACTCAGTTTAGAGCCCCTTTTCAACGGGACCGATTTAACCGGTTGGATCGAATACCCTGAAATGGACAGTACATTCTCTGTCACCGACAACGGGGAATTAAATGTAGTTAATGGTCGAGGTCAGCTTGAAACCGAGGGGCACTATGCGGACTTTGTGCTACAACTTGAGTGTATCAGCTATGCCGAGGCTCTAAACTCTGGTATTTTCCTTCGCTGTATCCCCGGGGATGTCATGATGGGTTACGAAAGCCAGATCCAGAATGGCATGAGAGATGGAAACCCCCTTGCTCCTGCTGATTGCGGTACCGGAGGAATCTTCCGGCGGCAGGACGCTCGACGAATCGTCGCGAAGGATAATGAATGGTTCCATAAAACAATCATCATGTCCGGTAATCACATCGCGGTTTGGGTGAACGGCTATCAAGTCAGTGACTGGTATGACGAACGCACCATTGACGGCAATCCACGACGAGGCCTCCGGACAGAAGCTGGATCAATCATGATTCAGGGGCATGATCCGACAACAAACCTTAGCTTCCGCAATTTGCGAATCGCAGAACTAAAGTAGAGCTTTGAGTTCTTTCGGTAAATTGAAATGCACTTTTTCCTCTCGGATCACTCGTGACTCAAGTTCTGCTCCAAATTTCTCTCGAATGTATTCGATACAATCCTGAACCAGATTTTCCGGAGCGCTTGCACCAGCAGTGATCATCAGCGTCTCAACTGACTGAAACCATTGATCGTTGATATCTTCGACTCCGTCAATCAGATAGGCTCGTTTGCCTTGTTCAATGGCAATTTCCTTTAATCGCTGGCTATTGGAACTGTTCTGGCTACCAACCACGAGAACTAGCTGGACATCGTCAGCAATAATGCGTACCGCCTCCTGCCGATTCTGAGTGGCATAACATATGTCTCCCTTGGGTGGTGACTTCACTTCAGGAAATCGCTCTCGAATTTTATCGATAATCCGGTTTGCATCATCGACGCTGAGCGTTGTCTGAGTCAAATAGGCAACTTTAGATTCATCCGGAACTTCAATACTATCGACCTCTCCTTCATTCTCTACAAGCATCATTGATGTGGGCGCTTCTCCCATAGTGCCAATCACCTCATCATGACCTTCATGACCAATCAACAGAATGGTAAAGCCTTCTTTTGCATACCGGACGGCTTCGAGATGAACTTTCGTGACTAACGGGCAGGTGGCATCAATAGCGTACAAATCACGTTCACGAGCTTGTTCCCGAATCTGGGGTGAGATTCCATGAGCCGAAAAGAGAAGATTGGAACCCCGTGGCACATCCTCCAGACTATCAACAAAGATTGCCCCTTTTCCCTGGAATGTTTCAACAACATATTTGTTGTGCACAATCTCATGATAGACGTAGACTGGGGGTCCCAGAGTCTTGATCGACAAATCCAGGCACTCAATTGCCATATTGACCCCTGCACAAAAGCCGCGGGGAGCTGCCAGGATTATTTTCATGCTAATACTTTCTCGAGATCGATCACAAAGTTTGAAGGTTACCAGAACTAAACTTTTTTTCGATTTCGCTTTAATATGGCTTAGGTATTAAACTATGTCCAGCTTGACCGAACTTCGTCTCCGCTAGCCACTGCCATTTACAATCGTAATTGCTGGACAACTCCTGCCAGAAAATCCGCCAAACGCTCTGAAGTTTTATAAGCCTCATTCTTTAGGTCCCACATCTCTTTCAATTGGGAGGCTTGGGTGAACAGCCCCTTTGACAATGCTCCAAACTTCCCAGCGACCGAACCTTGCTTCATAATCCGACTTAACAACTCCGGCGGCTTCTCTTCCAAATCCTCTGCAACTACTCGTACAGCCATACAACGCTGGGTGGCCTGTCGACAAATTTCAGCCACCACCGCCGACTCCATATCAGCGACTTGCGCATCAAACTGTTCTGCCAGTTGCTTACGTTTCGCAGGTGTCTCCAGTAACTCCGGCGTTGAAACCAAATCTCCCGTATACAACCCTCGTTGTGGCGTATCGTTCTTCATATTCAGACCAACATCAAGCACACGGCCCTTCGTATCCCGAACAACCGAGGGCATAACAATCATCCCTTTTCGAACGGACTTAGAGAGCGAGGAGGCAAATCCGGCTGATACGATCCAATTAGGTTGGTGCATATTAATCAGATCCGTAACGGCTTTTGCAATCTCACGCCAGGTTTCCCCTGCTTCGATTACCACCACATCCCGGCCTTTCCACTGACCTGCATGCTCGACAAAACTAGCACACTGCGTGCTTACTATATTCTCCATCTGATCCAGTACACCCGTCGCTTCCAGATGATTGGCGAAGACCAGAGCTACATCGCAAGGCGGCATTTCCCGTCCCTGCTTCATTTCCTCGAGATTTCGCACTTGATCGCTAACAACTTCTTCGACCTTATTGCGTACCGCTCCCTGAGCCTGAGACTTAATCATATTGGCGAGAAGAAATCGAACTAACATGGGAACTCAATCCGTTAATTGGAAACTCGGAAAAGCTGGCCCTGGTTTGTCAGAATCTCTACATGACGGTCTTCGACTAGAAGCCCGTTCTCCACCAGTTCGTTGATCCAGCCCCGATTTACTCTTTCATCATAACCATAGCTAGCCTGATACCGGTCGAGTTCTTCCCAACTGACATACACGAAGTCAATTTTATTCTCGGACAAGATAACGAGTTGCTGTTGAGGTGATTGTCCAAAAAGCCAATCTGCTAGTATCGAATCATCAAAACAGGAGTTGTAATAGACCTGCATTTCCAAATCAAAAGGCTCCGCGTCACCTACCAACACGACACGACCCTCGGAACCTAACTGCTGGTTCAGATAACGATGGACACGGAGTGTCGTGGTATCACTTTCTTTGAGGACTGGGCCATGGCGTAGTGTTTCGAGTTTCACTAGAAAACGCGAGTCTGTTTCCATCCCTGCTCCCAAATACATCACCGCATAGGCCACCAGTACTATCAGCGCCCCCTTCTTCCATCGAGGATACCCTCTGAACGCCGTTGACAATCCTACCGCCCCCAAAACTGCCAACAACGGTATCAGTGGTACAAGAAACCGTTGCAGATGATGTGTTGCAAACCACCAAACGGCAACACTATAAATTACGATCGCAAAGTACGGCCACAGTTCACGTCGCCTCCCATGAAGCACTAATGTGATTAATACGGCACCTATCAACAACGGACTAACTCGCGATCCCTGCCATAAGAATTCACTGAATGCCTCAACTGCAGAATCCGATGCCGGCACTTTGTGAGCGTTCTCCCATTGCTCCACCTGTTCGACTGTTCTCCCGGGAGATTCAAAGCTTGCACCCATTAATGGGTACACCGGATTGCCTGTATGAACAGCATTTTTGATAAGCCAGGGGCCAAACGTAATCACACACCCCAGAATAAAAGCAAACAAAACCGTGATGACTCGTTGCTTGTTCTTGCATAACAACCAGATAGCAACCGGTAGGATAACAAAGACAAGTCCTGTATATTTTACGGCGGCGGCTGCACCCGCTAACAAACCAATCAGTAATACAACTCTTTGGTGAAGGTTGCCTTGATCATTTGCTAACTGCGTTACCAATAATGCACTCAACAGAAAGAACCCTAAAGCAACTTCGTTCAATCCTGTCATACTGATATAGCCAATCCATGGACATGTTAGTACGAGGACGGTCGCCACCAGTCCCTCCTTGCCTAAAGCTACACGCCGGGACTCTTTAGGAGGGCGAACTATAAGACGATTCGTAAGCGACCAGGCTGCGATTCCGGCAAAGAAAGCATAGAAGCTTAAAAACGTCTTGCCAATCATCGCTCCATACCACCAGGCATCAGACTCTGAAAATAACTGCGCCCACGCCATTGGTACGACGGTAATCAACTCTGCTCCCAAAGGCATTGCGGCGTAGGCATTGTGAGGCAGGTGCTCGATCCTTCCTGATTGAAACCATTCTTTGGGTACCTGAAGGTGATATTCACGCACATCAAATTCCCAAGGTGGCAACATGGCACCAGCTAAAATAACTGCAACCGGCAGCGCGATCAGCCACCACTGCAACTGCTCGACATGAAAAATGGATTTCAGCCCCCTAACAAGTCTTCCCTTGCTTAGAAATCCATCCCGAGTGTTGCATTCAAGACAAACTGAAATTACCAGAGGAATGATATAAGCCCACCAAAGCTGCAATCCGCCCGCAATTCCTAGCAAAAAAGCAAATAACGTGAGTGCTATCGTTCCCAGCGCAAACGACAATACACTCATTTCCAATTTAGATCGAAGGGCAACTTTAAACGCGCGTAAACAAGTGCGACCAATGAGCATAACCGCCACGAGTAGAATCAAACTACTGAAGAGGAGTGGAATTCGATCCAGTACTCCCACTCGGTCACTCGAATTCTCAGCCCATTCTGAAACCACGGTATCCGGGATAATCAATCGAAGAAATGGAACGTGGTGAGCATGAACAAAACCACCTCCAACATCAGACTTCGTGGAAGTAGTGGCAAATAGAAAAAGAAGAAAATACACTCCAAGAACCAGTAGTCCGAATGTTTTCGGTAATCGATTTTGCAGAGGTTCGGGGTTTTTCATTTTCTTATTAATTGGAATACGTCGTTATGATCAAACGGTTAGCAACCTATCTCGGAGCATGGTTGGCATCACTCTACCAGTTCAACCGTCGTTATAACCGTCATAACTGAATCGTATTCTTCTTATTCCCTGATCGATACTGTTTAACCAACCCTAAAAGTTTGATTTTTTCACTACCTTCTAAAAGCCGAGAGCTATAGTTCTTCAGGTTTAGAAAAAACTGTATGGGTTAGGTAATCCATGCAATCACAATAAGAATAATGCTAACGCAGAACACGATTAATCATGAGTCAAGCGAAACTATCCGGTATCTTTACTCCTAATATCGTCTGTTTGGACAATAACGGAAACATCAATGAAGGGGAAACCCGACGTTATGTGGATTGGTTGATCGATAAGGGCGTACACGGTCTGTATCCCAATGGGTCTACCGGGGAATTCACTCGTTTTACAGCTGAAGAACGAGTGCGAATCATTGAAATCATTGCTGACCAGGTCAATGGTCGAGTGCCTATTTTGGCTGGAGCAGCCGAAGCAAATACGCGAGAAACGATCCGAGCATGTGAGAGATATTATGATTTGGGAGCCACTGCCGTGGCTATCGTTTCGCCCTTTTATTACCAAATCGGTCCGGAAGCTATTTATACCTACTTTAAGGAGATAGCCGATAACTCTCCCATTGATGTGACACTGTATAATATTCCACTCTTCGCTTCGCCGATCGATGTCGATACTGTCGCTCGTTTGGCTGAGGATTGCGAACGAGTCATTGGTATCAAAGACTCATCCGGGGACATCCCTCAGATGATGAGAATGATCTCCAAAATACGTCCCAACCGTCCTGACTTCTCATTCATGACAGGCTGGGATCCGGTACTGGTACCAATGATGTGGGTTGGAGCCGATGGTGGAACAAATGCCTCAAGTGGAGTCTGTCCAGAAATCACAGGGAAGATCTTCCAGCTAGCTTCTACGGGACAGTGGGAACTCGCGCGAGACCTCCAGTACCGGCTGCTTCGGCTCTTTGATGCGATGCTCTTTCGCAGTGAATTTCCTGAAGGATTTCGGGAAGCCATTAAATTGCGTGGATTCAACACAGGTACCGGACGGCAGCCTCAAGGACCTGAGCTGACCGCCAAACTCCAAGTGCTCAGTGGTGAGCTCGAGCAAATGCTTCGAGATGAAGGTTTCATGCAGGAAACCCAAGCCAGTTTCCAGAATAATCCGGCCTCCGGTGGCATCGACATTGAAGCCATCGTTCGCGGCGTCATGGCCGAACTTGCCCGACGAGGTCTGGCTCAGTAAAGCCAGTCTCATCTAGGATGATTTTACAAACTGCAGTCTGGTAGCAACTCCATCGGCCAGATTACTCACGGTAATATCACCATGATGGAGTTGCATGACCCTCCAGGCTTTAGTAAGCCCAAACCCAATTCCCCGGCCTGCTTCACGGCCTGAAAAGAATGGGTCAAAAACGATGTCTAACTGTTGCTCCGGAATAGGTGTTCCGTTATCAGACACCGTTACGAAAACACTGTTTCCATCGACTTCCCAAGCCAGTGAAATTGTACCTTCCTGCATGGCGTCGATACTGTTTTGTATTACAATCTTGAAGATTTCGAGACAGGCTTTTTCGTCAGACTGAATCATAACATCTTCCCTATCGTCAACCTCCATTTCGAGTCCCAGTGGAACTGTAAATTCACTCATCTCCTGCATCGCTTGAGTTGCCAGTTGCTTTAAGCTGACAGGTTCTAAGGTAAGAGAGGGTGGCTGAGCGAATACCATAAGGTCAGCAATCATCGATGACGCGCGATGGGCCTGAGTTTCAATCGTGGATAATTCCCGCCGACGATGAACATCCTCTTCAACCTTGACGAGGTTCTGTGCACGAGAAGTTATATTCGCAAGCGGATTGTTAATCTCATGACTGGCGCCGTAGGCGAAATTTTTAATCGCCAACATTTTCTGGTGATGAAGCTGACGCTCAAATAACTCATCGCGCTGATCCCAATTTAGTACTTTCTGCCAGTCGGCAAACGATACGACGGGGCCCTCTGAATGCATCACTGTATTCATCTTCTTCATCAACTGATTCGCAATTTGGTCGTTAGCCAGATCAATCTCTGGAGATGCGGCAAATACCAAGGAGACTACAGAATGTCCGGTTTCACTGGCAGTGCTTACTAAACGACAAAGGTAGGCAGCGGACACTTCCGGATCAGGGGTAAGCAGTTCATCGTTTGGGTCCGGATCCAACTCAGCAAGAACTTGCTCTCCTTCTCCATTCAACCAGGCAGCAAGAGCCGATTCAGATCCAGCAGTCACCCCACGGTTGGAAGCCTGCGCCGCGATCCAGACGGCAAAAAAAGGATCCGCTTGGAACAGTTCTTCATACTCCTCGGCACGACTTCCTCTATCCAGACAAACAATCGTGCGTACAAGGCGATCAAGAGTTGCCTTAAGAATAGGTAACCCCAAAGATTGATTATGAACGCTTATGGTCGGCCAGTTCGTCATACCATTGCCTACAAGAGCCTCAATAAAAAAACGCACACCGGATGATGCACGTTTTGATTTTTTCACTAACTAGATCCGGGAACTAGTTCTATACAAACTAGTTGACAACTGCTCGTTCCATCTCCAGGAGATCACAAGCTCGATCTAACAGGCGATCTACAGTGAATGGTTTGTGCATAAAGTCATCAGCGCCAGCCGCTGTCAGTTCGGAGATCTTATCCTGTTCCACCATCCCGGAAATACAGATGATTTTTACGGATTCCAGCGTATCGTCGTTTCTTACACGAACACATACTTCTTTACCGTTAATATCCGGAAGCATAACGTCGAGAACAACCAGGTCAGGACGAAACTCTCGAACCAACATACCGGCATCAAATCCATTATTTGCTGTTTTGACTTCAAAGCGACCATCACGTTCGAAGACATCTACCAACAATTCCACTAGTTCAACATCGTCATCAACCACTAATACCTTACGGTCTCCACTTTCCAATGCATCCGTCGGAATACCATTTTCCTTCATGAAAGCGAAAAGCTGTTCACGTGGAATACGACGAAAACGGCTGCCTGGAACTCGGAAACCCTTCAGGCTTCCGTTGTCGAAACAACGAATAATTGTCTGCTGACTGACCTTACAGATCTTGGCAGCTTCCCCGGTTGTAAATACTGTTTTTGCTGAGAGTGACACGGAAAGTCCCTCCTGAATTAATCGGTTTGAAACGCTTGTGAGGTAATCTACTCAAATACCCTGCTGCTTCCAAATCCTGTCTATCACCTTAGTTACTCAGTTGTCCTATCCAAATCTAAATCACTTAGACTCCAAGAACACCGCATTTCGTTGGATTAACCAATCTTTCCAATCTTGGCTAAATTCCCAACGAGGCCGATTGTGCCAAAATATAAGAATCGACGTCAACACCAATAAAGCGAAGTGTTCTCAGATCTCAATAACGTCAGATTAGATTGGGGAATGATCAAAGCAATCGATTCGCTACAATTGATCCCCATCCCCGAATTCAACTAAAACAAAGACTGACTCAACGGAAATTATATAAACGGTGGTGGAGATGAATCCTGAAATTAATCGAAAACTTCGTATGGGGCTAATCGGTGGAGGTGGAGCTGCCTTCATTGGAAAAGTACACGCCCTCTCCGCCACGCTCGACAATCGAGCCCGACTATGTGCAGGAGCTTTGAGTTCAGATCCTCGACGATCCCGAGAACATGCTCCCCTCTTTGGCATCCGGGAAGACCGGGCTTATGGTAATTTCCAGGAGTTACTTGCTGGTGAATTGAAGCTCGATGAGAAAGATAGAATCGATTTTATAAGCATCGCCACCCCCAATCACACCCATGCTGAAATTGCTCAGGCTGCTTTAAATTCAGGCTTTCATGTTGTCTGTGATAAACCCATGACCAACAATGTCGAAAGTGCGAGAGAGTTAGTCAAGACGGTTGAAGAGACCGGTAAGATCTTTGCCTTAACGCATAACTACACCGGATACCCAATGGTCAGACAAGCAAGAGCAATCATTGAAGCGGGTGAAATCGGAGACATCCTCGCTATTCGTTCCTCTTATATACAGGGCTGGCTTACGACATTTGACAGTACGGTTCCCGCGGTTCGTGGGGCCTGGAAATCAGACCCCTCCAAAGCCGGTTCCGGTTCTCTGGGAGATATCGGTACCCATGCCTATAACTTACTAAGGTTCGTGACCGGACTAAATGTCAACCAGCTTGCAGCCACTACGGAATCATTTCATCCGACTCGTGCGATAGATGATTACGGTTTAATTCAACTGAGAATGGACAATGGAGCTTTAGGGCTAATCACTTATAGCCAAATGAGTCACGGAAGGCTAAACGACTTCACCCTGGAGGTCGACGGTACAAGGGGCTCACTACAATGGAGTCAGGAGAACCCTAACCAACTTGTTTTTCGACGTCAGGGAGCATCTACCGAAATCATGCATCGACACCCTGGAGGTGACTACATGCACGAGCTCGCCAAAGCATCTACGCGAATTCCGGGGGGGCATCCGGAAGGGTTTTATGAAGCTTTTGCCAATATCTACCGAGCGACTTTTGATGACATGGCAAAGAACATCGCCACTGGATTCAATCCGGGAATTAACACCCTCTACCCTAATGTCTACGACGGTCTGGAGGGTGTTCGGTTTATCGAACGAGTGCAAGCCAGCTCAGATTCAGACAATACGTGGCTTGACTTTTAAGAACGATTTTGCAAATAAGCCGTTACCAATGCCATATCTGCCGGCGTTATACCACTAATTCTAGAAGCTTGTGCGACAGTGGCTGGGCGTATCGTGGATAGTTTCTGCCGCGCCTCGGTACGCAAATGTCCGATGGCATCATAGTCGAAATTGTCCGGGATCTGTTTCTCGGCAAGACGATTCTGGCGATCTATCTCCATCTGCTGTCGAGCAATATAGCCGGAGTACTTGACGTCATAGGTCACTTGTTGAACCACTTCGGAAGACAATTCACTCAACTCCGGCAAACGCTCTACAATCTCATCCCAGGTGGTCTCTGGACGACGTAAATGTTTCGTCAATGTTGCCTGCCCCAGATGCTTTGAGTCCAATAACGTCAAAACTTTTCCAATTTGGCTCTCCTTCTTCGTAAGGCAGTCAACTCGTTGCTGTGAAACCAAACCATGTTCAAATCCCAGCCTGGTGAGACGACGATCAGCATTATCCTGGCGAAGTAACAAACGATATTCAGCTCGGCTAGTGAACATACGGTAAGGTTCATCTACACCACAGGTAACTAAATCATCAATCAAAACACCGATATAGCCTTGGCTACGTTCAATCACAAGCGAATTCTTCTTAGCCAGCATTAAGGCAGCGTTGGCTCCGGCGATCAATCCCTGTGCCCCGGCTTCTTCATAGCCGGTTGTGCCATTGATCTGTCCGGCAAAATACAAGCCCTTGATAAACTTGGTTTCAAGCGTCGGGCGAAGTTGGTCAGGCGGACTATAATCATACTCCACGGCATACCCGTACCGCATGATCTGAGCTTTCTCCAAACCAGGTATCATCTTGAACATTGCATCCTGAACATCTCGTGGCAGGCTTGTTGAGATACCGTTTACATAAACTTCTTCTGTTTCATATCCTTCCGGCTCCAGAAAGAGCTGATGTCTGTCTTTATCTGCAAAACGAACGATCTTATCTTCAATCGACGGACAATAACGAGGCCCCGCCGAATTAATCTGCCCGCTATACATTGGAGCCCGGTCAAGATTGTCACGAATTAACTGGTGCACATTGTTATTGGTATAGGTAATCCAGCAGGGTAACTGTTCCTGAGTAATTTTCTCCGTCATATATGAGAACGGTTCCGGCTCCGCGTCGCCTGGTTGTTCTTCAGCCTGCCTGTAATCGATGGTACGAGAATTAAGTCTTGGCGGCGTTCCTGTTTTAAACCGTTCCAAACGAAATCCGGCTTCGCTCAGTGCCTGACTAATCCCCTGGCTCGTACCTTCACCAGCACGTCCGCCCGCAGTCTTTGCTTCACCGGTGTGCATTAAGGCCGAAAGGAATGTTCCTGTTGTAAGAATGACTGCCTGCGCCCGATACAGGGCATCGCCGCGTACACGAACCCCTGTCACCCGGACGACTTCACCATCTTTTTCCGTCAGGATATCTTCAACTAGTTCCTGACGAAGTGAAATCCCGTCCTGCTGCTCAATCAGTTTTTTAATTTCCTGCTGATAGAGCTTTTTATCAGCCTGCGCACGGGGACTGTGCATGGCCGGACCTTTACGTCTATTTAGCATACGGAACTGCAGAGCGGTCTTATCAATAGCTCGTCCCATGAGACCGCCCAACGCGTCAATTTCGCGTACGATCTGTCCTTTGGCAACTCCACCAATGGCCGGATTACAACTCATCTGCCCAACGGTATCGAGGTTGGTTGTTAGTAATGCAACCCGCGCACCAGTTCGAGCGGCAGCAGCAGCCGCTTCTGTCCCTGCGTGCCCCGCTCCGACAACCAAAACATCGTATTCATAGGTAGAACCGCTCATGTGTCACATTATGAATTGAAGGCTGTGTTTTGGATATACCTTACTTCAGCAATGCTGGTTCGGTCTTCAGCAGAAAACCTAGCCAGTTAAGGATTAGGTGAAAGTGAAAGTGGGAGCCAGAAAAAAACAGGTTTCATCCTCAACCTTCTTTACATCCTGCCGATTCTAGAGCCGGCCATGCTACTCATCAGTACCACCGCCCAGTGTAACGGAAATCTTATACTTATTCTGTAAGTGAGCATGAGCCGTACTGGCGTAAGATGCTTTGGGATATTTCTTGCAACACTGCTGAAATGCTTTAATTGCTTGCTCTGCTGAATCCATCTGCTCATATGTATAGCCAATTTGCAATTGGGCCCATGGTGCCATCGATTCACTTCCACCAATGATCTGACCGTAGAGAATAAGTGCTTCTTTATACTCTTTAAGAGCACGGTGACAGCCAGCCATCTGACGATAATTCTCGGGGAAATTCTCACTCTGACGAAATGTGCCAATCGCTTCTTTCCATTGGTTAGCATCTCGTTGAGTGGTTGCCAAAGCCCAAAGCCATTGCTGACTGTTAAGTGCGTCGGAAGCGACTAAAGACCGATAGATCTGAATGGCTTGTGCATATTGCTTTACCGCTACATAAGCCGATGCTTCGGCTCCTTGCCACTTGGCCGAATTCTCTGCATCCAATCCAGCCAGCTGTTTATAAACTTTCACTGCTTCGGTTACATTGCCTTCAGAGGAAAAACTGGCTGCCACTCTTGAAAACCCCTGAATCTTATCCTTGAATTGTCGGTAAATAGAACGCGCCTGGTCATACCGTTTTTGTGAAACGTGGTAGTCGGCCAGGCTTCCCAGAATCTCGTCTGTGTTGCCAAACACCCCCAACATAGCCTTATAGGCAGCCAGCACTTTATCGTCGCGACGAGAATACTTTTCAACTTCAATCATCTGATTCCACTGCTGTTGCGCCTTGCTCTTGAGAGCATCGGTTGATAAATCCGTTTCAAGATGGGCCTTCAGATAGGAGACCGTCTGATCAGCCAGACGCAAGCCAGTCGTTCTAGTTTCATCCTTTCCGATCAGGCCACTTAGCGGAGATCGTGAGTAATAGTAAACGTAATAGCTGAGTTGATCATCTTTGTAGTTGGCCTGTAAACTCTTCAATGCATCCGAAAAAGCTCCTTTTCCAAAGTAGTATCCTGCCAATGAATTAGCAGCCGTTGCACAGGTACCGCTGGTCAGTTTGGTGCGCTCGATATCGAAAGTCAGACGTTTCCAAATCTTGACTAAATTGGTCTCATTCTTTTCCTGACGAGCGATCTCTGCCAAGCCGGAAAGCGAGTAGACCGCGACAGGGTTATCCGGATAATCTTCAATTGTTTCCTGATAAGCTTTCTTACCGTAGGACACGCGACCAATGTCAACATACGTCTTACCGATCAAATATGATGCCTTCGCGGCATCTACTGAGTCGGGCCAATAATCAACGACCGATTGGAACCCCTCTTTAATAGCCGTATTCTGTTTGCGGAGCTGATTGAGACAAAGGGACCATTTGAGTTGTGCAAACGAGGCGGCATCGCTACGTTCATAAAGCGACAAATATTTCTCATATTCACTTAACGCTACCTCGTACTTCTTCTCCTTAAAGTACTTTTCGGCAATATTCAATTGGTACCGCTCAACCTCGCGTAACTTCGCCCAACGATCCAACGACATTTCGTCGATCTTCGTTTGTGCGATCCCAGGTGTCGCAAAGATCGTCGCCAAGAGTGTTACCAATAACTGAATGTGCAGCGATTTCATTATTCATCTCCACCAGATTGTTTTTGAGCTAATCGCCACTTAGCATGCTCGATATGTGCATAGCTCATGATATTCACACCCAAACGATAGCAATTGGCCCAGATTTCCTGCGACACTCCAGCATGTCCATCGGACCAGGCATCTCCAATATCGCCCGGATGATAATAAGCAACCCAACGACCGTCTTTAAACCACCCCAATGCTTCCTCACCTCCATGAGGAGCTACATAAGGGACACGTTTGATTTGATAAGGGCGAGTGTGAATAGGATCATCCGTAGGAATACGAACGGGACGGACATCCGGAAGTATTCGCTGCATCATCGATAAAAACTGATTATGGAAATGGCGACTTCCACCGTTATCTCCAAAAATCATTCCATGCTTATCGTTGAGGTACTCCTCTAATATCTTCACGTCATTATTGCCGAGCGAGATATTCCGTTGTCCGGTTACATACAGCAGAGGGGGACAACGCACGCCATCAAACGTCTTTAGCTGGGCCGCTGAGTAAGCCTTTGTTTTCTTATCAATTTTCTGACCGGTAAGCTCGGCATACTTCAGCAACATATTCATATCGCCACCGATACCAAAGTCCTGATTCCAATCTCCTCCGGGATATTCTAGTCGCACGAAACCAACAACACCGTTACTCGTGCCGCCGGCAAATCCCGCGCCTTCACCTTCACCAAACCCCATTTTGGTATATCGATGAGCTGTCACTTCGTTCAATTCCAGCTTTACGTCATCCAATTCAGGTGTGTTGTAATTGATAGCACTATAGGGATTAAGAATAAACTTCTTTCGAATAATCTTCTGAACTTTGACGACTTGCTGAACTGCCTGATTTTCACCGCCACCGGCCGGCAGATCATAGTACTGAGTACATCCCTGAAACTGACTGAGGATCATACAAATCAGACAAAACAATACCGTGTAACTGACAAAACCATTTAAGGACTGATTGAGCCGAGGTGATTTATTGCCGTAGTACCATGCATGAGGGTCAAGAGGATTCCAAATTTTTCGCCCGCGATCCTGACGACTGACCCTTTTGCGTTGTAGAACATTCTCGAGATTAAATTCCTCTCGTCTGGAAGTCTCTATGCGCTGGGCATATTTCTCAACTCCCCAGATCACCCAGACCAATCCGGTTATAAAAAACATAGCCAGACCACCACGCGCGAAATACGCCCGAAACATTTCCAGTCCCATCCATTCACTGAAGAAGACACCGGCATGCCATCCAACAGGTATGCAAAGTGAAAACACGACCCAAAATTGAACCTGGTTTTCTGCACGCTGTTTGTACTGTTTATAGAGGCCACTTAAGCAGAAAAGTGAAACGGCCAGAAAGATTACAGGAAGAAGCGAGTCCGCCAGCAGATGAGTCCAAAGCCAGTCGACCAATGCAAAGTGCCAGACGAGCGCAACGGCGCCGACCATCTGCCCTGATCGCGTTTTAGACATCGCTTTCATTTCACTCACTTCTCTAAGCTTAAACCCAAACACCTCTCAGTTACTTCACGCCCTCTAACAGGTCATCAAATTTATCTCCTAAAGGATTGGCATCCGGATTAGCATCTTTCGTTTCTCCAATCCCGAGATTATCAAGGACTGCATCTCCCGTAGGACCACCTTCTAGTGGTTTTTCTTCATTGGCATTCTGAACCGCGGGCGACTGCTCTACTGGCTGGACTGGTGAAGCAGTCGGAGTTGCTTCTGGCTGCACTTTGGGCTCATCTTCCGCCAGGAAGAACGGAAACGCCGTGAAAACGAGCAAGACTACAACGAATCCGATAGACGACATGATGATGCCCTGCACCAGACCATTACTTGCCATTTCCCCCATTACTTCCTGAGGTTTACGACCTTTCAACGCACCAATAAATTCCCGCAACTCTGTCAAAGATGCTGCACCATTCCGCTTCACACTTTGGACATCTCGCAGAATTCCACCTGGCTGTTGTTCTTGTTGATCGCTCATAATTACTTACTCCTGTTTTTGTTCCAGTACATGAACAATATCTCCACCTACTTCACTAATCGCTTCAATGGCCGGTTCAAAGTACAACGCTTGTGCTTCACGATGAACTTTAAAGAGAACAATTCGTTCACCTGCCGGCGTGTTACCCAGCAGAGCGTCGACTTCCGCGGCAATTTGCGAGGCACCGACCTGTTGTCCATTGACGTAATACTTGTTTTCGTTATCAATCAGCACCGCAACTTTCGCTGTTCCGGAGGCATTGATTTCTTCTGCGGATGCCGGCTGCCATTGCAAATGACTATCATCCTGTGCCCGAGCTAAGATCACAAAGAAAATCAGCAGATTAAAAGCGATGTCTCCCATCGCCATACTTGGCACGTCTGCTTGTGATATCCTGCGTTTAATCTTCATATCTCGATTCGTCTCCTAACCACCAGGCACAATAACCTGCTGCTCCTCTTCGGTTTGAATCGTCACGATGCCCCCTGCCGATTCGATCATCTCAGTAACCACTACCCAGTGGTAGTAAGGCGTATCAGCTTTACTCTTTACGATCACGACGCGATCTTCCTGTCGAGTCTTCCCGTTCAAGGCCCGTTTCAATACGGCATCAAAATCCTGTTGGCGAAGGATATTACCATTGAGCATGACGGTATTACGTCCAAGTTGCACTTCAATATTCTCAGACTGTTCCTGTGTTTCCTGTTCACTTCGAGGCAGGGTTTGTTGACGTCCGCTGTCCGGTTGCACCGACGCGCATACCAGAAAGAACACAATCAGGTTAAACGCGATGTCACCTGTTGCACTCGACGGAGGTTCCACCATCAACTTTCTACGACGTCGTTCTTTCACCAGAGCTTACTCACTTTGATCATCCATTCCGGCAGCGGCTAACTGAATCGAAACATTCTCGATCAGCTCGGTTGCTGATTGTTCAACCTGCAATACGAATCGATTAATAACGCTTGTGAAATAGTTAAATGCAACAAATGCCGGAATACCAACAATTAGCCCGAAGCAGGTTGTCAACAATGACACCTGAATACCGCTAGCGGCTGCTTCTACAATATTTGTCTCTCCCATTTGGTCTACGATCTGCTGAAAAGCCACAATCATCCCCTGAACGGTCCCAAGGAATCCCAGCATCGGAGCTGCACTGGAAACCGTAGCCAAGACCGGTAAATGACGTTCGAGACCGGCCACAATATGTACACTGTAGTCGTCCATCGCTTTAACAACCTGCTCTTCTGTTCGAGCAACATCGTAATCTAACTTTCTCAAAACATAGTATTTTCTTAATCCAGCGGACAAGACTGCCGGCACCGGTCCCTGTTGCGTATCGCAAAGTTCCAAAGCGTCTTCAATCTTCTCATCGAAGAGTAATTGTTGTACCTGCTCACGCACCTGCTGGTCGTCTGCGTTGAGCATTTTCAAGGTTCGATAACGTTCAATAATGACACCCACAGCCAAAATCCCCATCAACAAAATAGGCCACATGAATGCTCCGCCATTGAGCAACAAACCTAAAGCGCCAGAGTTAAGAAACTCCTCAACGACACCCGGCTCTTCACTGTCAGGAACGACTACCTCGTCCTGGCCAGCATCCGCTTCGCCCGCATCACCTACCGATTCATCTGTAGCAAGCTCCTGATTCACTTCAGCCCCCGCTACAACTTCTGAATCCGTCCCATCTTCCGGCGCCACGGTGGTAGCTCGCTCTACCACCTCCGCCTCGCCAAGCTGATTGTTATCATCGGTTTGAGTGGTTTGAGTTTCCTGGTCGCTGATTAATTCGCCCAAGATGTCATCCTGAGCTATTCCAGCCACCGGCCAGGCGATGAAACCACATGCCAAAATTATCAATCGCTGAAAACTGACACTATCTGTCGATCTTCGAGTCATTATTTCGCCTACTCTCTTGGTTTTTTTCTAGTGTTGTCTTTATGCAACTGTGTTATCGTCTTCCGTCTCAAAATGAGAGCGTAAGCTTGAAACATTAATTGTCATTATCAATACTATTGGCTTCCGCTTCGAACTGATTCAGCATCTCCGGCAATGCCAAACGGCCTCGGGCAAACTTTGCCGCCTCACTTGCTGGGAAATCCCATCGACAACGGTTGTATCTACGAAAAGCTAACTGATTGTTATTAGCCATACGGTAGGCTTCACCACTCCAGAACAATGCATCCGCGCTCAGTTCATCTTCGGGGAAAAGTTTCATAAACCGATCAAATGAGTCCCCTGCTTCCTGGTAATCCTCACTCTTATAAAACGCCTGCCCAATTCTGAATGCCATCCGCTGTGCATGTTCATGCCCTTCGAATTTCTCAAGGAACTTCTCTCCAACCTGTGCAGCAATCTCAAACTGTTCTGATTTATAGAAGTGATCGGAGATTCGAATCATAACACTGGCAATCAGCGGGCTCTTTGGATAGGTCGCCGCCAACGTAACATAAGCCTCTAATGCTTCATCAAAGTCACCGGAGTACTCTAAACACTGAGCCAGTTTATACTGGGCATCCGGAGCCAGTGTATGATCACCGTACTGTTGCAAAATGACTTCATAAGCGGAGATCGCCTGAGACCACTGTTCAAGTTCCTGAGAGAACTGGCCCAACAGGTAGGAAATACGTGGAACGTATTTTGGATCCGGATAGTCTTCCATCACTTCCTGAAGAATCCGACGACCTGCCTCAAGATCGACAGTTTTTTCTTCATCACGCCCGAGTTCTTTGTGACTTTTGAACAACTCAAAGTAACTTTCAGCAATTCGGAATTTCGTTTCCACGGCTAACTCTTCATTCTCAAAGGCCTTAGAAAACGCGATTACTAAACCGTCTGTACCAACAACGACAGGCAGGGACTGAGTCAATTCCAACGCCTCTGTGGATTCAGCAGACTTCCCATCGGTATAGGCTACCGTAACCTGATCACCAAAATATGTCTCGATTTGGGAAGCCTCAGGTGTGATATTATTGACGGTTGGTTTCTCTGTCGCTTCCAGATCAAAGGCACCTGTAAATTCCCCACTGTGAACCGTCGTTTCGAACAACGATACGGTTTCTGCTTCCCCAAGTTCCGTAGTGACGGTAACCAAGACACTATCTCGCTGGTCCGACACATCCTGATCAGGGTCATTGACTTTCAGAAAAATCTTCTCTCCAACATGCAATAACTGAACATCTTCTTCATATTCACGGTCGGTGATCTGCAAATTCCCGGTTGAGACAAGTCTCCCGTTATGCTGGAGGACCGGAGACTCACCATTTGTGGTAATCTCGTCCTTATACCTGATGCTGATCACATCTTCACCAGTCAGGTTTAGAACCATTGCCACCAAACCAGGTAGTAATTCCATTTCTTCTTTCCCCTCGTGAACTCGTCCAATCAGCCCACGTGGCATTTCTGAGGTTAACGGAATGATATTAGGACTTTCTTTCCCTCCAAGTTGCATGATGACCTGACCTACGAATCGCCCCGCCACTAACGCTTCATTGTCTGTCACACTTTGGGGAAGGTTTGAATGGACATTACTAATCACACAATCCACAAACACAACGGAACCCCCTGTTGTCACCAAAGCGACGGTCACCGTACTTCCCGTATCTTTGGCCATATCCGGGTCAATCACTTCCACAAGAAGTGGAGCGTCAAACGCAACTGCTGCCGAATCCTGCTTTTCGGATTCTGGTAAATACTGAACAGATGCCGGAGACGTAGACGAGGTACGTTGAGCAAGAGAAGGAATAATCCGAATCCGAGCATTGGTCGGCTCGTTCACAAAAACCATTCTTTCTCGTGGTACGGTATGTCCTGGAAATGTATTCTGGCTATCGAGATAACGGAGATAAACAACATCACCGTTCTTTACCGTGAGCTTACCTTCAGCATCGGTCGACGTCGTATCAATTTCCCGTGTAAAAATACCGGTATTAGCTCCGGTTTCTGTTGCTTCTAATTGAATCGGATCACCATCATTGACCACAACATCCACCGTAATCGTGTCGATATCATTTGAACGATCCTCATCGTAATCAACCACTTCCACAACAATGCGTTCACCAGGATCCACCCGCATGAGTTCTTTGCGTTGAGCGTTGACTCCTCCAGCTCCGGAAGCAGAAAGACTATATGAAATCGCATTGACTTCACCATTGTGATATGTGGCGGTCAATTCACGGGTCAATAACTGTGCTGTATTCAGTTCATTCAAGGTGTATTCATCCGTATATGTCGCGACCACTCGGTCCCCTGCAGCAATCTCCAGAACATCATTGGATGCTAGTGAGAGAATATCCGAATCTGTAGGAATCTGAGTTTCACCGTTGTCAGCGTTTCCAACTTCGATCTGACTAATAGCAACTGCATCACCTACATATTCATTCACAACGACCTTCGTATATCGAATCTCACGTTCCGGAAATCTGAATTCCCAACTATCACCATTTTTCACAACAGCGTCACGATCAATCGGTCGCAACTCAACACCTTTCAACTCCATTAGATTTGAAGTCACTGTGACCGGCGTGAACAAGAGTTGTTTCTTACCGGAAGCTTCGATCATGACGTGGCCGATAAAGACCGATTGGTAATTGTCATAAGATCCTGTATTGACCAGCGAATGCTCCAGTACCTGATTATCAAGCGTCAATTGAATTTGGGCTCCGGATCCACTGCGACTGTAATCCAGCCACAATTCATAAACACCTGCCTGCGTGCCATCGAGGCTAATACTCAAAGTGTCTTCCAGTGCATTCCAGTTTTGCGTCACCATCGATTCCGCTTTTTCGATGACCGCAAATGTCTCCGTCGTCTTGGAAATCTGAGCCGTCGCAACCTCAAATCGTTTGAGGACCTCAGGAGTTTGGATTAATTCAACATCGTTGACCGCTTTAACAAACTGTTCCGTTCGCATTGGCTGCAACAGCACCTGCTGAGTATCCACACTAGCAATGGCGTATTCGAGCTTTGCCCCTTGCTCTTGATTTACAAACGCACTAAACGCCTGAATTTCATGCCTTCCCTTTTCCAGCCAAACGTCGACCGTACGAGTACCTGCGGCCACTGGCAATTCAAGAATCCCATCGACTGAAACTGCCGTGGTATTCCCCTGAATGCGGAAGCGAACTGCGGCGCTGCGATCCATAGTAAACAGACCGGACCAGAGAACGCTTCGTGCCGCCGCTTTTTCATCTTCACCAATTTCTTCCTGAATAACCAATTCATTTTCAACCGGTGTAAACTCATCTGACTTGTTAGCTGCTAATGCCAACACTTGACTCCACTCGCGATAGCTCCGATGATCTCCCATCACAACTAACTGCTGCACTCCCGAGATCGTGTCGTTCAATCCTCCCACCTGATTACGACGTGGGAAGCTCGAAAGCCGGAACCAAAATTCACCATCGTAGCTACCAAGCAAATCCATGCGAACAGGATGATGATTATCCGAACTTGGTGACCCGACATTTACTCGGGATATGCCATACAGATCTTTCATATCGACGGTTAGGTCTTTAGGGGCCGCTCCGTCCGGTTGGCTAAGCCAGAATGTCTTTGGATCTTTATCAATTGCCATCAGCGGACTATGATCAATCGCAGAATCCGTCGCCAGGGCTCCGGCAGGAAGTTCGCTTGTATCCACCGTGCCTTCAAACATACCCGAATGTGGAGAGGTCTCTCTAATCTCAACCTGAACTGCATCTCCACTGTCTGTGACGAGTTTCACGACCAGATTATCGATTTCACCTGACAGGTCACGATCAGGGTCTTCGACCTGAATATATAAAGGATTACCGGGCTTTACTTGATTCGAAGGACGAGACTGACTTAAACGTTCGTCACCCGCCCCTTCCTGCTGCGCAATCAATTCATCGCTGAAGCTTGTTTCTTCACTTTCACCATCGATGCTACTAGCAATTTCAAAGTCTGCATTGGATGCAATTCGAATATCCACATCAGAAAGAGGAACGCTCTTAAATTCTGCGCGAAATTCTTCCGGATAGTCACAACGAATCACATCGTTTCCGGTAAGTTGCAAGTAACCGTCGTCTGCAGTGACATCCCCCAGAACTGTTTCCAGATCTCCCCGAAAAAGTCCTTTCCCTGCGCCGGTGGAAATCAAGTAAACCATCTCACTGTCACCACCCGTCGTTGTAACAGTGACTGGAATCCGATTGTGACCACGACTAATTCCCAGATCGCTATCATGAACGACGATTGACAACGCTGTTCCAGGGTTGTGACGACTTTTACTTTGTCGCCCTAAACGTCCAATCGTCCGCAACAAATTTAGCTGATCGATGTAGCGTTCTTCCACGCGATAAATTTCCGCGAGGTTGTATAGCGTTTGGTTAGCAAGCTCCACATTAGGAACTCTTTCCAACACGCTCCGGAAGATTCCTCGTGCCTCATCACGATCGCCTCGCCGAAATGAGAGAACCCCCCGGAGGAATTCTGCCCGTACCACAATCAATGTTTCATTACTATTCGCCAGTTTATCGAAGACTTGCTGAGCCTGATCAAAGACTTTTTGCTCCATAAACGATTCGCCAATACCAAACTGAGCTTCCAGTGCCTGTTCAGATTCGGGGTAACGATTAACGACTGTCGTATATTCGCTACGTGCGATATCGAATCTGCGAGCCTTAAAGTAGTTTTCAGCGAGTAACAATTGCATCGTCGCTTTAGCACCCTCACCAACTTCTTCCGATTCACTATTTTTCACTAGCCAGGTTCGCACAAGATCTTCCACATAATCGAAGTTTTCGTCGCCACCTGCGGCAATTAAGCGTTCGACAACAAACTCGACGAGGTCCACTGGCATCTGCTCACGATGTTCACTAAACAGGTCTACGTTTTCGCTGTACAGATCAAAGGCTAATTCTTGATCTCCAAGACGCAAGTAAAGAGCTGCCTGCAACAGAGGTGCGATAGGACTATCTTCATCAATGGTCAAACCGACTTCGCCGATCTGCGTATAGCTACGACTGACCAGATCTCGTACTGCCTTACGGCGAGCTTCGTCGACGGAGGCAAAGTTAGCTAAAATCCCCGTACCAATCGTCGTCGCTTCTACATGTTGCTGATTCGCAGCCGCTGATTTTGCAAACTGGGTAAGTTGATCAAATCCCTGAGAAGTTTCCCCACAGTTGTACGTTGCTTTTTGATACATCAACAAAATTGCCATCTGTTCTGGTTTGGCGACTTCGTCATCGTTAAGAATTAGCAGTTGTGCGACCGGCGAGACCAATGGAAGATCAAGCTTCACAAAACGCTCCATGTATTGCCGAATTTGAGCAGGTTCCAGAGTTTCAGAACCTCTTAAAGTCGAGAGATATCCTACGCAAGTGTTTACATCAAGGCCGCAGGAAGTGAATGGCCGATCTAAATCACGATCACGTGTTTGCTCGAGTAGTGTCAGCACAGCATTCCAATCAATCGTCTTACCTTCGTCTGGAGCAAGACGGAGCGAGATAATGTTATGCATCAGCGAACCAAATTGATCTGAGACTTTACGTAAGGCGGCCTCATACACCTGCTGCCGTTTGGCAGGATCTTCTTCAAGTGCGGCAAGACGGTCAATACACTGTTTTCCATCCGCCGTTAATACCGGGAGACCGGCTCCCGTTTGATATCTCTCTTTTGCCAGATCAGCCAGTTTCAATTCGGTGAGAATATCCCCCATTGCTGTCAGGTTTGCAGCCTGCACACCATGCTGCTGTTCTTCTCGGCGAATCCAGTTATATGCCTGACGACCAAGATTGGCATCTTCGTTACGTGCAGCGCAGGTTAACATTCGATTAAAGGTATCAGACGTAGCGTTTTGAGGATCCTTACGCAGCAGATGCTGAAGTGCCGAGCGGCAATCTTCAGGCGTCCCGTACGTGGTTGCCATATACAGGTAGTCTGTAGCCACCTTGAGGTCGTTAGGAAAACGACGAATCCACAAAGCATAATACTTGTTACCAATTCCACGATCAGCTGTTGGTGCGTAACTACGGTAATAAGATGTTTGCTCGGTCAATTTTCTCACCGCCATGTCATTATTCATGGCATTAAAATGTCCCGACTCAAGAAGTTGTTGGCGGATCGCAGCCGCATTCTTCGTATTCCCACCAGACTGCGCCCACAGCTTGACCAGTGGATCGTTATCGGCGGTTGCAAGCTCCTGTTTGACAATCTGGGATCTGGCTTTGTAATCCTTGTTACTCCGATTGGCCTGAACCCAAGCAGCTGGATAGGAAACTAAACCTGAATGCTGGAGAAATTTCTTCCGCGAGGCGAGAACCATACGGACGTCATTGCGGAAGGAATTGTCATCCACCGAGTTTTTAAAAAGGTAGTCAATCATATACGTCGTATCACCTCCACCATCCGGATAGCGTGATAGGAATTCCCGACATAACTGCAAAGCCCGATTCTGATTAAAGGCTTCACCTTGATAGATATCAAAGGCCAGGATCCTATAGAGTTTGGCTCGGGAAGCGGGCTTCTTTGACTTATTAATCGCATCACGTATCACTCGTTCTGTGTCCTGCAATTTCGCTGGCTCAGAACCGTTAAGAGTGACAAACACGACGCCCGCATTATGGGTTACCGCATCACCCTGCAAGCCATCACGAATTAACTGGAGTGCTTTCGCATTATTCATCGCTCCGTAATACTGTGACGCGACATACTGTTGAAGAATCCACTTCCGGTCATCTTCCGGATACTTTTGCTTGAATTGATTCAACAGCCCTTCTGTCTGACCGGGATTCGTTTTACTGTTGTAGACAACCATTGCCTGTTTATAGAGCGTATCTGCGTCATCCTGAATCTGCCTGGCCTTCTGGTACATATTGGCGGCATTAGTGTACTGTTGAAGCTGCTCGTAATTGGTCGCCATCTGTAAATAGGAGGCGCGTTGCTGTTGACTGTCGCCGGCAAGCCCTCGCTGGAACATGCGATTAATAACCCGGTTAGACTCGACACGCTGGGAAAGTCGGGAATAAAGATAAACAGCATTGAGCCCCATCGCCCTCGCGAAATCCTTAGCTGGAATCTTCTCCATTGCTTCTTCTGACAACACTGCAGCCTGAGTCTGCAGTTCATTGCCAGGCAAACTCTGGTAGATATACACCGCGCGTTCGACGTACTTCTTACCGATCACTGAATTCCCGTATCGTTTCCAGACCACCTCCGCTGCTTTGGCCGCTCCTTCACGGTCCGTGGTTTGCTCCAACGCATCGGCTAATCGAATTTCAATCGCCGCAGCTTCTCCAGACGCACCATAACGTTCCAAATGTTGCCGACAAGCCACAATGAGTTCGTTATTACGCGATAACACCTGTTGACCATCAATCAGCTTAAGCATCATTTCACGGTGCTTAGGGTGATTAAAGTGCACTTGTGTAAAGCGTTGGCAAATTCGCACCAATCCAAGACCACGACCATGCCTGTAATATTCATCCACCAACTGAAGCATCAAATTTGCTGCCTCCGGAGCAGAGTCTTTGTACTTTCCAAGCTCCGATTCGAGCTGACTCAACCGTTGGTTAATAGCAGAGGTCTCAGCGGTCGGGTCCTCCTCTGCCTGTCCGCAAACACTTCCCACGATTGAAATTGACGTCGTCATCACTACTGCCAAAATCAAAAACTGGCGTAGTGCGAATCGAAAACAGGTGTTATTGAGTTGCATGTTCATCGTTTTTATTTTTTCTGTATATTTTCCGGCGGAAATCGATCAATGAAGTTTTATGAAGCTATCCATAGAAAGAACACGAAGCAAATTCGTACGACTAAAACCCGGCATTTTTCAAAGCTTCTGCAATTTTCTTAGCTTCCTGAGCCAAGGTGCTTTCCGGGAAGTCTGCGATTAATTGTTCAAATCGCTGTCGTGCAGGACCGCGTCGATTCATACGGAACAAACAACGACCATAATTGAACAATATAACGTCCAGGAAACGCGCATCCGGATGACTCTCAAGCACCGTCTCGAAAGTATCAATCGCTCGTGAATAATCTTTTTGCAGGTAATAGTGGTTCGCCATTTTAGCAACCGCTTCTCCGACTCGACCACTTTCAGGGAACTGGTCGTATACCTTTTTATATTCCTGAAATGCTTTATCTTTTAACTGAGCCGCGCCCGCTTCACTCGCTTGAGCATCTGCCATCGCTTCAAAACACTCCGCGATGCCAAACTGAGCTTCCCCTCGCAATTGACTCGTTTTCATATTTGCCAATCGGGTATAAATACCAATCGCTCGATTAAGATCTCCCTCGACCCGAGCCACATCTGCCAACTGCAACAAAGCATCATCGACAAAACCACTGGCAGGGAATTCACGCTGCAATCGCTCACACATAGCAGCGGCCAGATTCAAGCGGTCCATCTCAAAATAAATATGCCATAGTTGAACATAGGTCTCTTCAAGAAGTCGACCACGAAGCTTTTGAACGTCCGGCATGATCTGTTCACACACACCCAACGCCTGACCGTATTTCTCTTCAGCTTTCTTTTTCAAACCGAACTCTTTGTATCGATTTCCGATACGAGTCAAGGCATCTGCCGTCTTCAACTGAGTTTGCACTCGCAATTCTTCATCAGAAATCAATGCGCGTGTGACACGAACGCCCCCAATATTACCCTCCAGACATCGACCTTTCGAAATCAATACAGCAACTCCTTCTCCTGTATGCAACTGATCTTCATAGGTAATACGAATCTGGTCCCCGGGCATTGCCTGCAATTGAGCATCTGCCATAACCTCTTCCGCTCGTACAACGGCAATTGTCGTTCGAAATACGCCGCTATGCACGGCTTTGGCTTCCGCTTCATCTTCAACAACCTCTTGCGGCGTCGAAGTAGCCGGTGTCTCCCGGCCGGCAATAGTTTTCTCATCTGCCGTTTGAGTTTCTTCTGTTGTCAGCGGTTCAGCTGTTGCCGCCGGAGTTTCCAATACCTCGCCACCTTCTCCCGGCACAACCAAGATCTGTTTACGCTGTCTTTCAACTTTCACTTCAGCCAGAGTCACTTTCAGCGTTTCTATTAATTTGAAAGGATCAACGGTTTGCTCTTCTTCGTCGAACAAGGGAATATCGTCAAGCGATGTCTTAGCAGGAGGATTCCCTCCTTCCGGAACTCCTTCCTTGGCAATCAATTCGGCCTTCTCATTTTCAATTTCTTCATCGGTCTTGCGCCGATAGATAGAGATCGTGGCCTCAATGGAATCAGAATTTTCCGACACATCACGATCAGCATCCACAATTTCAATATTGGC
>Ga0115011_10000133_pt1 | contig 69919 bp, 51 predicted proteins | sample TroAtlMetagenome_2_FD_88705 | JGI IMG/M metagenome (GOLD analysis project Ga0115011, IMG submission 88705) | Marine eukaryotic phytoplankton communities from Atlantic Ocean - Tropical Atlantic ANT8 Metagenome | ecosystem: Environmental > Aquatic > Marine > Oceanic | place: Tropical Atlantic... | reverse complement strand
GTCGAGGTTGACATTGAGTTCCTCTTCGGTGGGACTTTTTGAAAGCACGCCTTCTGCGGGAACCTTCATCCCCGCGCTCCAGATGATGGCGTTGAGCACAGCCTTACGGACCCCGTCTACCGCCCAGCTCTGGTGATAATGTCCCCCCACGAAACCTATTCCTCGACCACCCTCGGGTCGCTCGTATCCCCACATCAGGGTTTGTTGCTTACCCAGTCCATCGACGCCATTTTTGTTCCACATGTTGATGTAGCGGTGCATGTTCTTGCGGGTGGGAACAGCAGTGAAGAGGTCTAGAACTTTGTCCCGATCCTCCACAAAGCGCATATGGTAATACCACTCATCGAGGCAGGTCACTTTTTCGGGCACGCCGTTGCTGATTTCGTGGCCCTTCATGATGGCCAGATCCGCGACCCAGTGAGGATTTACTGACCACCCACTTTCCATGGCACCTCCAATCCAGGGGCGGTAATATTTTTCGCCGATCTCCTTACTGGGGTGAACAGCATAGTGCATGAAAACCATGCCAACGCCTTTCTTGGCAAGAGTATCGAGAAATTCCCACTGCCCACCATGAGCGCTGACGTGGTCGGCGTAAATGACGATAGTGTCGGCGCTTTCTACGACCGCCTTATCCTCCTTAGGCCAGTCCGCACGAACAACCGTAGCTTTCACTTTCAGTCCGCTCTGCTCGTTGAGGGCTTTGGCGAGGAGAGTGCAGCCTGCGTAGAATTCGTGTTCACCGGGGCCGTGGCTTCGATTTCCTGCAATAAAGACGATGTGTTTAACTTTTTCCTCTTTCCTGTCGGACATGAGAAGAGGGCAAAGCAGCGAGAGGAGCAGAGGGATGATGAGAGCAAGACGTTTCATGGATGTTTCTTTGGAAGGGCGGAGATTGATGGGATCCGGGGTATTCAGGATTCAGGATATAAATTGGTCACGAGTAGGAAGATCCTTAAGAGGAGGGGTAGGTCCTAGGCAATACCCAATTCATGCCAGCGCCCCCTGGAGCACTTTTCCATGAACATCGGTAAGACGAAAGTGTCGGCCCTGATATTTGTAGGTGAGGCTCTCGTGATCGATGCCGAGAAGGTGAAGAATAGTTGCGTGAAGATCGTGAATATGGACCGGATTCTCAGCAACGTTGTAACTGTAGTCGTCCGTAGATCCGTAGGTAGTTCCCGCCTTGCACCCGCCGCCAGCCATCCACATCGTGAAACAGCGCCCGTGATGGTCCCTCCCGAAGTTGCCGGCGTTGAATCTCCCCTGGCAGTAACTTGTGCGACCGAATTCGCCACCCCAGATCACAAGGGTGTCATCCAGTAAGCCGCGATTCTTCAGGTCAGTGACGAGTGCGGCGGAGGCCTGGTCGGTCTCTCGGCACTGATTCTTGATGCCTCCAGGTAATCCCCCGTGCTGGTCCCAGCCCTGATGGTAGAGCTGAATGAATCGAACATCTTTTTCGGCCAGCCGTCTGGCGAGGAGACAGTTCGCTGCAAAGGATCCTGGTTTCCTTGCGTCTTCGCCATAGAGCTTAAAAGTGCTTTCTGGTTCATCCGAGAGGTCAGTTACCTCAGGGATCGACCGTTGCATGTTGAAGGCCATTTCGTATTGGGCGATCCGGGTTTCGAGGGCAGGGTCTCCCGTTTCTTGAAGCTGGATCTCATGAAGATCCCGGAGGTGGTCGAGGACCTTTCTGCGGTTTGTCCGGTCGATGCCCTCTGGACTGTTGAGGTAAAGGATCGCATCCTTGTCAGCTCGGAAGCGGACTCCGTCATGCTTTCCAGGAAGAAAGCCACTGCCCCATAGTCTTGATACCAGCGGCTGGCCCCCCTTGTTCTTGGTGACCATGACCACGAAGGAGGGTAGGTCGCTGTTCATGGATCCGAGACCAAAATCGAGCCATGCTCCCATACTCGGACGCCCCGGAAACTGCGACCCGGTTTGCATGAAGGTCACCCCGGGGCCATGGTTGATGGCCTCGGTGTGCATGGACTTGATAAAGCAGATGTCATCGGCGATGCCCGCAATATGAGGGAGAGTATCGCTGTTGACCCAGGATCCGGAGTCACCGTGCTGCTCCATTTTGAAGGGAGTGCCTACCAGAGGCAGGCTGGCTTGGTTTCCGGACATCGCGGTGAGGCGCTGTCCCATACGGATGGAAGCAGGGAGCTCCTTGCCAGCGTCCGCTTTCAGCCGGGGCTTCCAGTCGTAAAGGTCAATCTGAGAGGGGCCGCCTGCCTGAAAGAGAAAGATGACTCTCTTCGCTTTTGCAGGAATTGCGTTGGGTAGTGGTCCTTTTTGAATTTTTTCTCCGGAGACGAGATCTGCGAGGGCAAGAGAACCAAGGCCCATTCCGAAAGACTGCAAGGCCTTCCTTCGGCTGAGGCCGATTGGGCTCTCAAAGCCGCTGCATGCAGGTGAGTGAATCGTGCTCATCGTTTGGAAACAGCCTCGTCGAGGTTCATGATTGTATTGATTAGAATGGCCGCAGCAGCGACTTCATGTGGAGGAAGCCCCTTCGCTTCAGGATGGGCTCCGATTCCGAGGAACCCCTTGGCCTGTCCCGGGTTGGCCTTGTAGTGGGCAAGCTGCTCCGCATGGAGCTTGAGCAGGACCTTCCGTTCCCTGTCCCCGGGAAAGCGACTCGTGAAAGAACGGAATGCTTCGTCAACCAGAGAGGCAGGGGAGTCTGGATGCTTTTCAAGGAGTTTGGCCGCCATCACCCGGGCTGCTTCCATGAATTGTGGTCCGTTTAGCAGGACAAAAGCCTGCAAAGGGGAGGAGGTGACTTCGCGCCGCACCCGGCAGACATCCCGTTTCGAGGCATTGAGCGTCATCATCACAGGAGCGGGCCCGGTTCGTTTCCACCAAGTGTAAACGCTACGACGGTAGAGGTCCTCACCTTTCCCGGGATTTGAAGGCTTGAATGAGACCGCAACCTCGTAGGGTTTGACGGAGGGGCCCCCGGACTTTTTGACTAGCAGGCCACTCAGGGCGAGAACGTTGTCCCTGATCATTTCCGCGGAAAGGCGCTCGGTGGTTCCTCGTCCAAGGTAGACATTTTCGGGATCTGTCTCCCGGCTCTCTCCGAGGGCGATGGAACTCTGTCGATAGGTGGCAGAGAGAACGATCCGCTTGATGAGATGGTGTAGATTCCAGTCACTCTGGATAAAGTCACGTGCAAGCCAGTCCAGCAATTCGGGGTGGCTGGGAGGCTTGCCCTGGCTGCCGAAGTCTTCAGGAGTACGGACCAGGCCGTTACCAAAGAATAGTTGCCAGTAGCGATTGACGGTAACCCGTGCGGTAAGGGGGTGATCCGGGGAGGTGAGCCAGCGGGCGAGCCCGAGGCGATTGCGTGGTTGGTCCTCGGGAAAGGGGGGAAGGACCGCGGGAGTGTCAAAGCCGACGGGCTCACCCCGCGAATGATAGAGGCCCCGGTCAAGGATGTAGGACTGGCGGGGTTGCTCCAGCCTTCTCATCACCATGATTTCCCGGATAGGCTCGATCAGGGAGCGCTTTGCGTCACGAGCACTTTGGAGGTTTTTAAGTTCGCTAATGTAAGGTGGGTGCGTGGTCGAGAGAAAGTAGTGCCGCAGGTTTTTCCGCAACTGTGGCCCGATTGATGTCAGCGGGGTTCTCAGAGCCTGCAAGAGGCTCTGGCCATCGTGAAGCTGGGCGACTTCGATGGCGGTTAGCTCTCGCTTGAAGACGTGGAGTTCATCAACCTTGCCCTCTTTAAATCCCACATCGCGAAAGCGCTCACCAAGGCGGAGGTCGGGGTCTCCCCCTCCCTCGATGTTCTTGGTCAGCTTGTCACGGACGATTGTTGACGGCATGGGCTTTCCATCCAGCCAGAGGCGGAGGCCCTTGGCGGAGCTCGACCCGTCGTAGGTCACGGTAAGATGATGCCAAGAATTGGGAGGAAGAGGGTTTTTGGCGGTGACCCGGATTGAATTACCGGGATCGAAGTGAATGAGTGCGGCACTCGGCTTTCCATCAAGGAGAAGAAGTTCGTAGCCCCGGCTTGCCGCATCAGTCCAAGCCTTGGATCGGCGCCAGATGACCGCGCGCTCGAATTTTTTCGGGGTATTGATCCACATGCCGATAGAGAACGACTGGGTTCGGCGAAAGGCTCCAGCTCCCTGGACGTGAACCGCGTCGTCGCCGGTAAGCTGCAGCCCCTGACCCTGAACGGCTTCAACGGACTTGTTATTACCACTTGTTTTGGTGGGCTTGTCCTTGCGAACGCGGTCGGGAAGATTTCCTCCTTGGCGGCCATCGAAGGAGACATGGGACTCAAGGCCTGTCCACTGGAACTCAGCCGGGCGATTCATGAGCCATTTGGTGAAAGAATCCTCAGCGTTGCCGCTCTCCGCGGCGAGAGCCTTGATTGATTCTGCTACGGCCGCCTCTTTTTCTGCGATCTGGCTGTCCTGCTCGTCGGAAGTAAGGAGCATGGTCGGAGTTGGGATTGATGGGGTGAAGTAGGAATAGAGTCCAGCTTCATCGATGTTGGCAAAGAAGGAGCTCAGGCTGTAGTAGTCCTTCATCGTGATAGGATCGTACTTGTGATCGTGGCATCTTGAGCACTCCAGAGTGAGTCCGAGGAAAGCGGTCCCGAAGGTATGAAGCCGGTCGACAACATACTCCACCCGGAATTCCTCGGGGACGCTACCTCCCTCGACCTTCTGGGGATGGAGCCGATTGAACGTCGTTGCCTGAATCTGGTCCTTGGTAGCGTTGGGTAGGAGGTCGCCGGCCAGTTGCTCCGTAATGAACTGGTCGTAGGGCATGTTTTCCCCGAACGCTTTGATGACCCAGTCTCGCCATGGCCAGACGAAACGATCCCGATCAACCTGGTAACCGTAAGTGTCCGAGTAGCGCGCGACGTCAAGCCATTCACTCGTCATACGCTCAGCGTAGGCCTCGGACGCAAGAAGCCGGTCGACAACCTGCTCGTGGGAGTTTTGGGACTTATCCGAGAGGAAGGTATCTAGCTCGGTCAGGGTTGGGGGGAGCCCGGTGATGTCAAATGTTACCCGGCGTAGCCAGCTTCTACGGGAGGTTTCCGGGTTTGGCGCGAGACCTGCTCTTGTAAGTTTTTCTGCGATAAAAGGGTCGACCGGATTACTGCCCCATTTCAGAGGCTTGTTGTCTGGCGTCTGCAACTTGGCAGGAATGCTCTTGAAAGCCCAATGCGTGTCATAGGTTGCACCCTCTTTGATCCAGCGATCCAGAAGGGCTTTCTCTTTGTCGCTCAGGCTGAGTTTTGATTCTGGAGGAGGCATGACGTCCTCGCGGTCTGAGCTCCATATGCGGTGATGCATCTCGCTCTCCTCGAGGTCGCCTGCCTTGATGCCGACATAGCCGCCGAGGTCTCTCAGTGCGTTGTCGCGAGAATCGAGCCTGAAGTCGGACTTCTGGTTGCTGGCATCCGGACCATGGCACTTGAAGCAACGATCCGACAGAATTGGGCGGATATCGCGATTAAAATCAATCTCCTCCAAAGCGGCTGCCGGAACGGATATCGCGAAGAGAAGAATGGGTAAAATTCTCATTAACGGGGAATGGTTAATACACATCCCGAGAGGATGCCACCTCAAAGCGGAAACAGGGGGGCTTGTCTGAGCCGGGGGACAGGCAATCTGACTACGATCGCCGGGAGGAGAGCGATTGAAGGTATTGGAGGGAGGTTCTCCGGTTCCTGGAGCTTTCCCTGGCTCCAGACCCCGCCCTGCGGAGCTTCTCAGGGTGTCGTGATGGCTCGGATCCGGAAGTAAAGGTCCATGGCGGGGTCGACGGATTCGCTGCCCCTGTATGTCACGGTCGTTGTTCCGTCGCCATTGGGGTTGTTGGAGATTTGAATGAGAGTATCGCCAGCTTCATTCCAGCTCTCCAGACCGGAAGATCTCTCGATCTGGGCACGAAATTCACCTGCGCCATCCCGCAGAGAGTGTGAAAGCTCGACGTAGGTCTGCTCTGCCAACTCTACGAGGGAAACTTCGAGCGTTGCACGAGATGAATTGGCGCGAGGATCCGAGCCGAGGAGATACTCGAGGGCGTTAGGCAGGCCGTCATTGTCGGCGTCAGCCAGCTCACCTGACAGGAGCAGATCGTTAAGTTCTTCCCCACTGAAGAACTGGGTCCGCCAGTCACCTGGAGGAGGAGTGTCTGCTAGACCCGGGGACCCCCCGGGGTTAGCGGAGTCTCTCCAGTGAAGAGGCTCACCTCCATATCCTCCTGTTTCGGATCTTTCCAGTGAGTAGCCCTGACCGTCAGCAGCGAGGGGCCAGGGGGCGTCATCTGAATAGATCACCGTATCGGCTGCCACCAGCAGTCCGGGGCCGTCAGGAATCCCGCTTTGCTCTGGGAGAAGGATGCGCACACGCTCGCCTCCGTTGTCGAGTCTGCCCGGGTAGGGGCCATAGATCTCGACGGTGGCGGGAACATTATAGGTGCTCCGGAAAGTGGAGGGGTCGAGTTCGCTCACAATGAGAATCTCTCCAGGGAGAAGATCTGGTGCATCAACTCCGAAGATGTAGCCGACCCCGCTGATTTCTGAGCCCGCAAGAGAAACAGGTTGGGCAGAGATATTCTGAATCTCGATGAATTCAGCCTCGAAGGCCGAAGGGTGATACATCAATTCAGTGATGACGAGAGGGCCGGCAAGGGGATTGGAATTGGGCCCATCAGGGGTCGATGAGATCAGGGGTGCTACCTGAACTTCGCCCGTGGAAATCTCGTGACGCCCAAACGGGGTCCCCGCGGAGGAATCATCGAAATTGAAGCCAGCGACGTAATCGAGTCGGGCTCCAGAGGGGTCTACGGCGATGAGAAATACCTCTTCTCCGAAAGAATCCAGGGCGAAGCTGGGATCAACCCCGGGAGTGGGATTAAATTCGAGTTCCGTAAAGCTGGTAAAACCGTTGCCGGGAACAATTGCTCCAGGGGGGATTTGAAACTTTCTAGGCTGGCCGAGGTCGTCGGTCAGGAACCACCCTTCGATTGAGAGGTCTGCATCTTCCGGGTTGTAGAGTTCGATCCTGTCGACTTCTGGGGTAACCGAATTAGCAAGAATCTCGTTTACGAAAACATCCGGAAGCTCTGTCACGTCCGGCTCTAACGTCCCTGGGGATCCGAGAAGACTGCGACTGGCGGCCCAGTTTTGTCCATCCGCGGGATTGCCAGAATTGTAGACCAGAGAATATCCGCCACCAGCTCTACGGGGCCAGGAGCTGTCGGAGCCGTAGGAAAAATCCTGAATGGTATCACCGTCCCGGCTCTGGAGAGCCAGTTGCTCACCGTCATTATCGAGTAAGAGATCAAACTCCCCTGCAACAAGGATGTCCCTGCCGAAACCATAGACGCTCCGGAAGGCGGCCAAATCCTTCACCACCACGGCCCGCTCCCCAGGATTCAGGGTCAACCCCGGAAAGATAAAATCAATTCCTTCCGTGAAACGTAATCCACTGAGTGAAACCGGACCAGACGCAGTGCTGAGAACTTCAATCCACTCGAAGGCACTGTTTTCCGTCACTGCATTTCCTAGATCGTAAGGGTCATGCATGATCTCCGAAATGATGATATCGGATGTGCCCGCTGGCTCCTCATTGACAAGATATTCTCTCTCAAGTGGGGCGCTCCAGCCAGTGCCTACCGGTGTCCGTCCCGAGCTTGTGGAATTTCCCCCGGCTGGGTCGTAGACCCTCGCGACGAGTCGGGTGGTGGCTTGCAGGGTGATCGGGCCCGTATATTCGATTCCCGCGACACCGCCGCCACCACCTTCATCGAATCCGGCTACCAGCCGTGCCTGATTGAGGAAGTCGCTGCTCCCGGTGCTCTCGTTAAGGGCATGAATGGCGAGAATATTCTGCCCGTTCCGTAGCGACCCGAGGGCGGCACTGACGTTGAAGCTTTCGAAGTTGGTTGCTGACCCGTCATCATTGGTCTGGGTGGCCGAGGAGAGGTGGGTGGGGTTAGCCGGGGCGTTGGCGGAAGTGATCTCAGTCCCGTTGAGATAGGCAACGAAGCCGTCATCGTAGCGCATCTGGAGGGTCATGAAGTTCCATGCTTCAAGGTCATTCCCCGCAACGTTGAAAGGAATGCGGATGTAGCAGCTGGTGCTGTTCGACATGGCGCTGTCGACGTCGATATTGATATATGGTTCGTAGCCGCTACTCCTTTCGTATCCGACCCCATTGGTTCCTGCCCGCCATCCGTTGGCGTTGAAAGGCTCGCTTCCGCCTCGCCATGCGGTTCCGATATTGCTGGCGGGGGCAAGGACCTGGACTGCCTGGGACTCGTCGAGAATGGTAGTCCCCTGAAGGGCCTCTCCGGTGGTCGAGGGCCTTGGATCCCGGCCATCCAGAGTGTAATAGATTTTCTGTCCTCCTCTGAGGGAGGCGGCGAGGGAAATAGTCGTGCCGGCTGGATAAGTACCACTTGCGCGGCTGGAAGATGGACGAGGTGCGAACTGTCCGTCCATCCAGCTTAATCTTGTCGCGAGCCAATTCTTGAGGTGATTGACCTCCCCGTTGTATCCACCGAATCTTGGCTGGTCCGACCAGCGTTGGAAGTTGCGGGCCTGGGCCTCGTTGAGGGTCGCGGCCATCTGGTCAATAATGGCGTGGACATTGGCAGTGGCGAAGGGCCCGTTTCTGAGTTCGAAATAGCGGTCGATATATCTCTGCCAAAAGTTCTCATCGGTAAAAAGGCGGTTCCACCAGGGAAAGGTGAAGTAGTTTGTTCCTCCGGACCACGAGGAGGGATTGTCATCCCGGCTATCCGTCGAGTCCATCGATCGGTCGAAGTCCCAGATTGGACCATACTCGATCTTACCCCCTCGCTTTTTGTGGAAATAGGTGCTCAGGCGGAGGGCGTCAGCGTTCAGGGTGAGAACGTTAAGGAGGTGATGATCGATCCATGAATCAACGTCAATATACCGGGCGTATCCGGTGACAGGATCTGCATAGTCAGGGGCCTCGAGGGCCGCATACATGGCGTTAATATAGTCTCGGATCCAGGAAGCCTGTGAACTGGTAACCTCATCTTCTTTCGGGTAGACCCAACCAAGGGTACGGCCCCCTGCCCCGAGGCCTGAGTCTCCCGGGTCCAGTCGGTCAATCTTCAGCATATAGCCCCCCGCGACACCCGGTTCACTGTTGACGCTTGCGGGAAGGCGCTCTACCGCCACTCGGTCAGGATCCCGGGAAATTTTTTCCATGAAGGTATAGACCCCATCATAGTCGTTACTGTAGGAGAGATTCCCTCCATTGTCATTCTTGAACACCTCGACGTAGCGAGTGCGAACTGCGTAACGACCAAGCTGGTTGCTCAGCTCATAGGGAAGACCGTTGCGCATGAGGGAGCGATCGAAGGTAGAGCGGGCGTTGAGGATCCAGTCGGATTCCTCCGGGAATCCGAAAGGAGAAATGTCCTTGTTCCGGTTTGCCTCATTCCAAGCCTCGATGCTGTAGGCCTTTTTGGGGAACCCGGTGGAGGAGGAGCCACGAATTTTCCATCCCCCTCGGGTCCCCAAGGAGTAGGGGCCATTCAGAGTTGTTCTTCCGGTGCGGGGATCTGGCTCGAAGAAGGCGAAGAAGGTGAAGGCTTTCCCATTGGCAGCACTGGTCCCACCAGAGAAACGCTCCATGATCACCACCGGGATATTGGAGCTGAAGCTCCGAGCGTCACTATTGAGCTCAATGTAGCCGTTCTCGGTGACCCGCCCCGGGGCTCTGCCAGCCTCGAAGGCCCGAGCCCGCAAGAGGGTGGAAGAGGAGATGTTTATGGGTGAGGTGTAAAGTGAAGAGGAGGTGGTGGGGATGTTCCCGTTGGTCGTGTAGCGGATCTGGGCGGCAGGGGAACTTGTGCTCAGGCTCAAGGAGAGGGACCCTGTGAAACCACGACCGGCGAGGCTGAATTCCACGAGTCCGGCAGGAAGCCCCTGATCCGTGCCGTTGTTCTGTCCGGGAGTGGCCTGCTGAAAATAGCCCGCTTCTCCCAGATTCGGATCGCTGACAACATCCGCATCAAGGCGTGGCAGGCAGAGGAGGTCGGAGCTTGTCGTGCTTATGTTGAGAAGATGGATGGCTAGAACATTGTTGGTCCCCAGCAGGGCAGTGTGTTGGGTGATATCGGTGTCCTCGAAGATCACGGCCTCGCTGTCCGAGTGGTCGCCTCCCGCATTGGAATTCCATGCCGGAGCGCCGGCAGGCCGGTTGGCGGAGGCAACCTCCGTTCCGTTGAGATATGCGATAAATCCGTCATCGTACTTCATGCGCAGGGTGAGAGCGGACAACCCCTCCGAGGTTACAAGCGAGAACGGTATCCGAATATAAACGGAAGCATTTTCGTCATAGGTCAGATCTTCAACGTCACCCTGACTTCCGAAAAGGTTCTCGTATCCGCCACTGCGCTCGTATCCGATTCCGGTGGTAGCATTCGTCCAGAGGCTGTCCTCAAAGTTGGAACTGCGCCACGAGGTTCCTATGTCACTGGTAGGAACAAGAATACGACAGGCACTATTCTCCGGCACGAGAATTTCGGTGGAGGAAGTGCCGGTCTGAGCCAAGCCATACGAAAAGTTTTCAAATTGCTCAGGATAATCTTCGAACTCCTGCGCGGGAGTTTGTCCGTCCGGGTTAATGAGAGCGAGGTAGCCTCCTTCAGATCTGCCGAGACGAAAGTTGGTGTGGAGCTCTCCCACCCGGCGATCCTTGCCGGAAGCAAAGATAAGGATGGTTCCTCCAACGGGAAGAATCGTTGGAGAGGGGATCTCCCATCGCGCCCGTTCAGCCGGATCATTAGTCAGGAAATAGCCCCCGAGGTCCTCGGCATTAGGACCAGAGTTAAAGAGTTCGATCCAGTCGCTCGAATCTCCGTCCTCGTCGTAGAGCGCGGATTTGTTGTCCGCCATGAATTCGCTGATCACCGGGGCGGCACTGAGGGGAAGCAGGGGTGCAAGCGCGAGAATGAGGGCGCAGAAGGTTTTTGGATTTCGCATAAGCCGAAGAGGCGGAGGGGGACAAGCACTCTACCCGATTTCGCCGAGTCTTCAATCTATAGCGCTGCCTAGAATCGGGCTCTCAGGGTCGGGGTCGGGCGGGTAAATTACCTCAACCGGGGCAGAATCTTGTGAGATTGCCCGGGCCTTCGAGGGTCGAATCCTCTCAGAGCTTCGGGGGAGACCACATCGGGATTCCTCCCTGTTCCAGTTGCTGTTTGTACCAGATATGGAAGGGGCGGGTTTTGGACATGGGAGCCTTCTCGTTGACCATCAGGGGACGTGCCTCTTTCCAAAACTCGTCGTAGGCAGTGCGCATTCGTTCAATCACCTTGGGGTGCTGGGCGGCTACATCGTTCTGCTGGGCTGGGTCTACGAGCAGGTCAAAGAGCTGGTTGCCCACCAGGCGAAACCGGGCGTTACGCACTGCGAAGTTGTTCCACTGGTGCTTGTCGGGCTCAGATCCGGTTGGCCAGCGGGCCTTCTGGGAAAAGAGGTAGCGATCTGCGAGCTTGATCTTCTGGCCGAGGAGAAGGGGAAGGAAGCTACGACCTTCAACCTGATCCTTGGGGAGTGAGGCACCCGCAACCGCTGCAAGGGTGGGCAGGATATCAATATGCGCAGAAAGCTCGTTGACGTCACGGGGCGCGTATTTTCCATCCCAGCGGACGAAGAACGGGACGCGGACGCCCCCCTCGTCCACTGAACCCTTGAGTCCCTTCTGGCCCGCATTGAAGAAAGGATACCCCTTGGCGAGGTCCTTGCCGGGCCGGCCTCCTCCGCCTCCAGTCATGCCATTGTCCGACATGAAGATGACAATCGTATTCTCGTAGAGCTTCCATTTCTCCAGCTTGGTGAGGAGGCGGCCCATGTTCTCGTCGATGTTCTCGATCATACCATAGAAGCCGGCTTGCCTCGTCCCGAAGCCGAGGTCCGTAAAGCGCTTGGTGTTGGAAGGTGGAGCGATAAAGGGTCCGTGTGGAGCGTTGGTGGTAATGTAGGCGAAGAAGGGAGCCTTCTTATCCTTTACGGATTTGATCCATCCGAGGGCAGCGGTGAAGAAGATATCGGTGCAGTAGCCCTTGGTCTTCACGAATGATCCATTGTGGCGAACCACTGGATCAAAATACTTGTTCCCCGGGGCGTCTGCGCAGGAGCAGTTGTAGGCTTGTCCGATTCCCCCGGCTCCGTGGATGAACGCCTCATCGAAGCCGCGCTTGTGGGGTTGATAGGGGTCTTCGTCCCCGAGGTGCCACTTTCCGAAAATTCCGGAAGTGTAGCCGGCGCCCTTGAGGACCTGAGGCAGGATGGTGGCCTCCAGCGTCATGCGCTCGCGCTCGAGGATGGTATGAGAGACCCCGTTCTTCAGGGGGTGGCGGCCAGTCATGATTGCGGCCCGGGTGGGGGAGCAGGTAGGACTGACAAGGAAGCGAGTGAACCTCGCGCTCTTGTCGTAAAGAGCATCGAGGTTGGGGGTTTGGATCCACGGGTGTCCGTGGCGGCCAACTGGGCCGTATCCCTGGTCATCGGTAATGACCAGAATGACATTGGGCGCCTTGGCGATGGCAGGGGCAGAAAGACAGCTGAGGAGGCTGAGGAGGGAGAGGAGGCGTTTCATTAGATTCAAGTTACGAGTAGAGGTGGAAGGACTTGTTCTCCAAGGAGAAAAAGCCTGCCGTGGCCTTGAGGATGTTATTTGGCATTACGGATACGGGTGAGTTCCGCCTCCAGATCGGCGGCGATGGAGGTTTTGCTTTCGATCAGGTTAGTGGCTTCCTCGGGGTCCTCTGTGAGATTGTAGAGGTGATACGGTTTCTGGAAGGGTTTGCCTCTCGGGCCCTGCCTGCCGCCTGACCCATTGCCGGCGACCAGTTTCCATGGGCCTCTCCGGATCGCAAAGATGCCGGATGCGGAGTGGTTGATCACCCCTGGCCTAGGTTTGGTCTCCGCCTTTCCCCGGGCGGCTGGCAAAAACGAAAAGCTGTCCTGAGCGGATCCTGCGGGGACGGGTTGCCCTACGGCTTCAGCGATCGTGGCAAAGATATCGGTATGGCAGGTGACCCTTGGAACCTGCGTGCCCGCCTCGATTCCGCCCTTCTTCCAGCGGATGAAGAAAGGGACCCGGTGTCCTCCCTCCCAGACGTCGGCCTTGGTTCCGCGCCAGTGAAGGTTGGCAGAATGGTCTGCGGGGCGGTAACCCTGATCCGTGTCGTTGTTAAGGTGATGATTCTGGCCGTCCTTGCGCCGATACATGAACGATCCGTTGTCACTGGTGTAGATCACCATGGTGTTCTCTTCCTGTCCGGAGTCTGCAATGGCTTCCAGCACGACTCCTATTGTGTAATCGACCTGATAGATAAAGTCCCCGTAGGGTCCGAGCTTAGTCTTTCCCTCAAAGCGTTTATGGGGCCACACCGGCTTGTGGGGGCCGGTCAGAGGAAGATAGAGAAAGTAGGGCTTGTGGGCGGCTGGATCTTGTTTCCGGCTGGTCGCTTTTTTGATGAAAGTGGCGGCTTCCGTGGCGAGGTCGTCGAGGACGTCACCGGGGTCGAAGTTGGGGTCTCGGGGGCCCGCGCGAACATACTTGGGGAAGCCAATGGCTTTCTGGGTAGTGGTGCACTTGGCCACGGCTTGGTGGTCGCGCAGGTAAACGTAGGGAACCATATCGAGAGAGGCGGCGATACCGAACCACTGCTCAAAGCCCTTTTCAATTGGGCCATTGGTGAAGGGCTCGTCGAAGATGACCTTGCCCTGTGTATTACGGGCCCACTCGATGCCAAGATGCCATTTTCCAACCATGGCAGTCTGGTATCCGTGATTCTTAAGGTAGCTGGCGATGGTTGGGCGGTCGTCTTCGATGAGCGGCTTATCGCGGGGAGGAAACAACACCCCGCTCTTCAGGCGCGAGCGCCAGCAGTATCGACCGGTCAGCAGGCCATAGCGGGTAGGAGTACAAACCGCGGAGCCGCTGTGAGCATCGAGAAAGGTTGCTCCGGAACGAGCAAGACCATCCAGATGGGGAGTAGGAATCTTGGATTGCGGATTGAGAACGCCCACGTCGCCATAGCCCATGTCATCAGCCAGAATGACTACGATGTTGGGCTTGGTGGCTGCGGCGACAGGAAAGAGAGCGAATATGAGGGCGAGGAGTGTTAACGACTTCATGGTTCAGGCTTCCACCTCAACGAACTGTTACTGGTTCCAAAAGAAGAATCTCGGTATTCTTCTCAGGCGGTCACTCCAGCGGGTGCTGCCTGCTGTATCTTTCCCTCTCCGCGAGAAGGGATTCAGGATGCCTTCTTGCCGGAGTTTTTCCCTGGGGCCTTATTTTGCTGTTTCCCCTTGCGCCGCTTGGCACGGCGCTGCGCCGATTCCTTTTCCACCTTTTCCATGTAAGAGGCGAGGGCCCTGGGATCGTTTCGCTTGAGAAAAGCTGGGAGAGCGTGGTCCTTGCTCTCCTCCATGAACGTACGGAGGCGGGCCTGCAGGCGACTCTTAACGGCCTGATGTACCGGGTCATCGGCGAGATTTATCAGGCAGTCAGGATCGTTTTCAATATCGTAGAGCTCTTCCACCGTTCTGTGATCCATGGTCGCAAGACGAGCGGCGATTTTCTTGTCGGAAGGCGCCATCTTTTTCATCAGGCGATAGGTGGCGGTTCCGTTGGTCGCAGTCTTGAAAATATTGGTGCCGTCTGACCAGGGATTGAACAGGTAGAGGTGGGTCCTGGTTTGGAGGCCGCGGATGGGATGGCGGTTTCCTCCAGCATTCTCGTTATAGACCTTGAAAACGGCGTCGCGGCCTTGCTGCTTCTGGCCCTTGATGACAGGGACGAAGGAGGCCCCGTCGAGGCCGGCGGGGCTCTCTATCCCTGCCATCTGTAGCATGGTAGGAAGCATGTCGACCGCAGAGATCATGTCGCGATTATTAACGGAGCCTGCTTTGGTCACGCCCGGCCAGCGGATGATCCATGGAGTCCAGGTGCTATGGTGGTAGAGTTGGGTCTTGGCAAATGGCAGGGGCATGCCGTGATCGCTGAGGAACATCACGATCGTGTCATCGGCATGGCCAGATTTATCGAGGGCCTCCAGGATGGCGCCGACCGCGTCATCCGCCCGTCGAACGGAGCTGTAGTAGAGGGCGAGTTCCTTGCGGACATCGGGATGATCAAAGAGGAATCCAGGGATTGGAACCTCCTCAGGTTGGAACACACGGGAGACCTTGTGGGGGTCATTGGGTTTCCAGAAAGGCTTGTGGGGGTCTGAGATGTTAATATTCAGGCAGAATGGTTTTCCGGCAGCCTTGGCTTCTTTAATGCCGCGGTGGGTGCACTGCCCGTAGGAGGAGACATCCTTGATGTGGAGCTTACGCCCATCGGGCCCCGTGGTGAGGTCTGCATCCCACGGGTAGGGCTGATAGGGGGTGGAGTGGCTGACCTTGCCGCGGATGGCAGTATAATACCCACCGTTTTTCATCAAATCGCACAGGACGGGAAATTTGATGGGCTTGATCTGGTAGAAGCCCTCCACCCCGGTGTTGTGAGGGTAGCGTCCGGAAAACATGACATTCCGGGAGGGGTAGCAGTTGCCGACTTGGACGTGGGCATGCTGAAAGCGGAGGCTCTCGCTGGCTAGTTGATCGATGTGTGGGGTCGTTCCCTTGAGCTTGCAGCCAAAGGCGCCGATCGAATCACAGGACATGTCGTCTACTGTGATAAGGAGAAGATTCGGCTTTGCTCCGTTCGATACGGCAAGGCCTGAAAGAAGGCAGAGGAGGAATAAGAGAGATGGCTTCATGAGTCAAAAGTGCGCGAGACGTTTCAGGAGGCAGGAGAGGCGCTTTTCTGGTTCTTTTTGCCAGAACCTTTTTTTCGTGGAGCTTTCAATCCTTCCCCGGGCTCGTTGCGTTTACCAAACCTCAGAGGGCTAAGCCTGCCGCTGCCTGGCTTGAGCTGACCGGGCTTGAGTCGGTCGACATCCCGGGCAATACGGAACCATTCCTTGATCATACGGGTGGCGCGTTCGGGATGATCTTGACGCAGGTCATTGAGCTCGGTGCGGTCCTCCGCGAGGTTATAGAGTTCCCATCGCCCACCCTTGGCGGCAACGACCTTCCAATCCCCTTCTCTCAGGGCCCGGTCCGTGCCGAAATGCTGATAAAGGGTTTTGTGGGCTGTCCGTTGTTTGCCTTCGAGGACAGGAAGGAGTGATTTTCCCTGGAGGGGGTCAATGATGCGCGACCCGACCTTTGTGGGATAGCTGGCCTTGCCCAGGTCGAGAAAGGTAGCCATGAAGTCGATCAGGTGACCGGGTTGGTCGGTGACCATGCCAAGGGGGGTTTGGCGGAGGCTCCTGTCTGCGTTGCCAGGTTTGGTTCCTGCCTTGGCACTTAATCCTTTCGGCCAGTGAGCGATGAGGGGAGAAGAAATCCCTCCCTCGTGCTGGTTCTGCTTGTAGAGCCGGAAGGGAGTATTTCCCACGTGAGCCCAGCCCACGTCATAGCACCAGTAGCTTTCCGGGTCCCATGGTTCCAGATCCTTTCCCCGGGTGCGCTCGAAGGGGCAGGCTCCATTGTCAGAGCAGAAGAGGAACAGAGTGTTCTCCCATTCGCCTTTTTCTTTCAGGTGAGAAATGAGCCTGCCGATGTTCTGGTCCACGACGTCGACCATGGCAGCAAACACCTCCATCCGCCTTGCTTCCCAATCTTTTTCATCAGCCGGCAGCGATTCCCAGGAGGGAACGTGTCGGGGGCGGGGACTGAGCTTGTAGTCCCGTGGGAACAGCTTCGATTTAAGCTGTTTCTGATAGCGCTGTTTGCGCAGTTCATCCCAGCCAGAATCGTAGACACCCTTGTATTTCGCTACCTCCTGCTCGGGGGCCTGAAGCGGGTAATGCGGGGCGTTATATGCGACGTAGAGAAGAAATGGAGGGGCACTGGGTTCCTTGTCGGCTGGAACCATCTCATCGATAAAGTCGATTGCGAAGTCGGTGATGGCGGTGGTGGCGTAGAAAGGTTTCCCGTTCAGATCTGCGGGAACGTCCCACGTTTTACTGCCCAGTCGGAAGGTGTTGTCTCCGGTGAAAAAATTTGTTGCTCCCGAAAGGTGTCCCCAATAGTGATCGAATCCGAAGTCAACAGGGTTGCCCGAGAGGTGCCACTTGCCTGACATCGCGGTTGAGTAGCCTGCTGCCTTGAGAGTCTCTGCAATCGTTGTCCCGCGCGAGAGGGAGTTGCTGCCAGCCTGATCGCAGTAGAGGCCCGTCAGGAGCGATACCCGGGATGAATGGCATTTTGCGGTGTTGTAGAATTGGGAAAATCGCAGTCCGTTGCGCGCCAGCTGGTCGAGGTTCGGGGTGCGAATTTCGGCCCCATAGCAACCGAGGTCCGAGAAGCCAAGGTCGTCGGCCATGATGAGAACGATGTTGGGCCTTTCAGCCGCTTGACTTGACAGGGCCAGGGCGAGAAGGGCAGCAGGCAGGAAGGGAATGCTTGTTGGTTTCATTGTTTTTCTGTGACCGGTTTGTCTCGGTGTCATTTCTTGCCGAATTCAGGGTGCGCTACGATGGCATGGATCGCAGCACGAAGAGAGAAATCCTTGTGGGCAATCGATTTGTAGACTTTCTCGACATGGGGACGGTCGGCCAGAGTCACGTCACGGCCATGGGCGTAGCTGATGAGTTTCCCGATGATTCCCTTCAGGATGCGCTCCCTGTCAGCCATGAGGGCGGCTTTGAGCGTGGGCAGGTCGCGCACCTCACGACCGTTGGGTAGTTTCATAGCCGCCTCAATCGGGATCTTGGTAAATTTGATTTTCTTTTGAAAAGCGGTTCCCTCGTCCTTGGCATCAAGTTCCTCGACGTGGCGATATTCGTTACGCTTGCGTCCCACCGGGTCGTAGTATTCCAGAGCGAAACCCAACGGGTCGATTTTCGAATGACATCGGGAGCAGCTCTCGAGTTCCTGATGTTTGAGGATGGCCTCGCGGATGGAGGTGGTGCCGCGGATGTCCGGCTCATTGATTAGTATGTCGGCAGGAGGCTCGATTTTTTCATTGTAGAGATTCTTGAGAATCCACGAACCCCTGTGGATTGGTGAGGTGGCAAAGTCGGTAGAGGTGAGCTTCAGGAAACCGGCTTGAGCCACGAGCCCGCCCCGTTCACTTTTAGCGGGGAGCTTCACAGGGACGAAGGCGTCCCCTTTCACGGCGGGTAACCCGTAGAAGCGGGCCAGACGATCGTTGGCCATGACAAAGTCCGAATCGATGAAGCGCTCCATGCTCAGGCCCTGCTCGAGCAGGTAGCGGAAGAGCTCACGGCCTTCGCGCCCCATGGAATCGACGGTCATTCGGCGCACGTTCTTGTATATGCGCACATCCGGCCCGAAGTCGTCCACCTTATCACGTTGCAACCACTGACGCGTGAAGTCGTCAATGAAGCGGCCGGCCTTGGAGTCCTTAAGCATCCTTTCAACCTGGGCTGATGGTTCGTTGGCCAAGGCTCCAGCCTTGGCCGCGGCCAGAAGTTTGGCATCCGGGACGGAGTTCCAGAGGAAATAGGACAGACGATGGGCCCGCTCCACCGCGGTTAATTTAGAAGACTCGGCCTTGTAGATGAAATGAGGCGAGGTCAAAAGGGCAATCAGGATACTGCGGGCGATGGCGGCAGGTGATGCCCCGGAAGCACGCTTCTTTTGCGCTATATTCACGAAAGCCGGACGATCCTCCGCGGACAAGGGACGCTTGGTTAGCAACATGGCGAGGTGATCTACCAGTTCGCCGGGTTTTGTGTCCGGTTTCGGCAGAATCGCTTCCATTGCGGCGGTCGGCCACTTTTCTGTTAACGGGCCGGTCACCCTCAGGTGAGAGAACCGAATGGCGGGCCCCTTGTGTTTGTGCTTTTCAAGACTCCTGCCCGGCACACGGGCGCTATCGAAGGTGAAGGCCAGCTGGTCCCCCGCCTTGAGAGTGAGCTCGGTCGTAAAACCTTTCGAGCCATGTGGCATGGGGATCCGGCGGATATTCCGAAAGCTGGTCGGATGACGCCCGTCCCCGAGATTAATGCCGATGACCTCGCCTTCGGTAGATTTCTCCGAATGCGCCTTCACTTCGAGCCGGTATACTCCGAAGGCGGGAACGACAAATTGTTCGTGGCTCTCCGGATCGATGGAGAAATGCAGGTTGCTACGGTAGGGGCGAAAGCCCGTGAGAACGTAGTCGTCCCCATCGCGGTAATCCCCGCCCCCGCCGGTCGCAAAGTTTTTGCTGCCGTGAAAATGTCGCGCATCGAATTCCCACGTCCTCGTTCCGGGCTTGGCATCCGGCAACACCCGCTCGGCGATGAAGCGGGCGGTCTTGAGGTAGGCCATTACCTGATGCGGCGACATGAGGTGGGCTTCGCCAAATTTGTCGAAGCCATGCTCCACGTGATCGGGCGGCAAGAAACCAGTGAAATCAAAATTTACTCCAAAGAGATCGTGCAGCGTATGGGTGTATTCAGCCCGGGTGAGTCGCTTAAGGGGATTGTCCGGACGTTGAGCAAGGATGCGCCTCTCTATAATTTGAACGGCCTGGGAACGTATTGCAGCAGTAGGTTGCGGCGCCTCTTCCGGGGGCATTTCACCGGCCTCGAGCACGGCAGCGATAGTTTCCAGCAACTCTTTATTGGCGAATAGCGTCCCCGCGGACTTGTCCAGCCGCACCTCGCCCTTCTGTTTTTCAGGGCCGTGGCATTTCACGCAGTTTTGCGCAAAGAATTGTTCCAGCTTGGATTCCGCATGAAGAGTCCCCGGCAGGAGAACGCCCACCAACAGTGCTGTCCGACGCGGCCCCATCAGGTCAACAAGTCGAGGGTGCCGGAGCTTTCCCCGAAACGGTTAGCTTCGCCCCCAAATTGCTCGAGCAGGCCAAGGTATAGGTTGCTCATGGGGACGTCTTTCTTCTGCCTATGGCCGGCGGCCTTCATACGGCCGTCAAACACCATCGCTGGCAGGTTGTCGAAATTGTGAGAGTTAGCGCTGCCCATGGAGGCGGTTAGCAGCGTGGTCGTCTGGTCGAACAGAGAGCTGTTGCCCATGGCACATTCCTTCATCGTGGTGAGCGCCGCGCTGATCCGCTTAAGGATCGCGTGCTCCAGCAGGAGTAATTTTTCAATTTTCTCCTTCTTCTGGCCGTGGTGGGAAAGATCGTGGTAGTTGCCGCTGAGGTCCGGTTCCCTGAAGCCTTCCCAGAACGGAATTTGAACTGTGACGGCACGTGTGGAGTCGGTTTGCAGGGCTAATACGGCCAAGTCCAGCAAGGTGGCCACGTAATCGTCTACGGACTTGCGGTCGAAGTCCCCGAGTTCGTAATCTACTGACGGCTTGGAGCGCTCGGCCCAGTAGGCGCGGCGTTTCACGGTCTGTTCGACTTCGCGGACGGAAGTGAGATACTCGTCCATTTTCGCCCGGTCGCTAGCATTGAGACGTTTCTCCATTGATTTGGCCTGGGCGGACACCGCATCGAGAATGCTGCGGTCCTCGGCGAGAACCTGCTGCTGATTCTTCTCGTTTTCGTTGACCTGAAAGAGCAGGTTGAAAATCTTGCGGGGCGAATCGATCTGATGCACCGGCAGGCCATGTTGATCCCAGGCGATTTGGGAGAAGTTCAGGTTTTCGCCCGCCTGAAACACCAGCGATCGAAAGCGCGTTTCATCGCCCACCAACCCGGCCACAGCCTGATCGATGGAGATGCGGTTCTTGCGTTGAAGCTTGTTAAAGTAGCCGGACAAAATGCCCACGCATGGCGTATGCCCGAAGCCGTTTTGCACGGCCGGGTTTTTCAGTCCGCTGTACATTTTCAGGTGCTTAAAGTGATCCGACAAATTGGCCAGCAACGGTGGGGGCGTTTCAAACCCGCCGTCAGTCTTGGGGATCAGCTTGGGCTGGTAGAAGCTCAGGTGGTTGACGATGGTGAGTAACCGCCGCGGTGATTTCTCCTCTACCTGCCCGAGGCTCTCCAGTCGCGGCAGCAGCAAGGCAACCCCTGTCCCCTTGAGGAATGCTCGCCGTTTCATGATGCCGCTTGTTGAGTCCATCGGTAGTGAATTACGTCAAAGAGGGGCCAATTATAAAGGGAACCAGATGGGACAAGGCTCGTTGCTACCTTCATCGACTTGAGTCATCAGTAGCAATCACTCAGCTCTCTGGATTTTTCCCCAGATTATGTCCCAAGTCGAGGTAAGAACGGTCTCGAACAGAAGGCAAAACCCATCGGGCCGCGCAACTTACTTCGGCTTGTTCTTGTAGTTCTCTCTCCAGTCCTCCCACATCTGTGCAAGCTCGGCGGTTTTCTCCGGTCTTTCTCTGGCCAGGTTGTTCATCTCGGTCGGGTCGGCCTTGAGGTCGTAGAGTTCCCAGCCTTTGCCGGCTCGGACGACTTTCAAGTCCCCCTGCCGGACGGCATTGGCCCTGCTGAAGTGCCAGTAGATTTCCGCATGGGGTTCGCGTTGCTTGCCCTTGAAGACGGGTAGGAGGGACTTGCCGATTGGAGGCTTGGTCCTGTTTCCGAGTATTTTCTTGGGATATTTCGCTCCCGTGATGTCACGAAAGGTGGCAGAGACATCGATGATGTGCCCGACTTGGGCGGTCATACCTGGTTTGATCACACCTGGCCAATGGGCAATGAAGGGGGTGCGGATACCGCCCTCGTAATCCGTCGACTTGAATTTCCGGTAAGGCGTGTTGCTGGCATTGGCCCAGGCGACGGAGACGGTCCGGTAGCTTTCAACGGGGCCGGGCGGAATATCCGGCGTGGTGTTGGGCTGTTCGGGGCAGGCCCCGTTGTCGGTCAGGAACATGATGAGGGTGTTGTTCCATTTGCCCAGTTCTCTGAGCTTGGTAAACAGGCGACCGAGGTTCTGGTCAACGCGGTCGATCATGGCCGCGTAGACGGCCATCTTCAGGTCTTCCTCATCCTTTTGCTGATCGGTGAGATCGTTCCAAGCCCGGGAGGCGCGTGGGCTAAGCTTGTGGTTTGGCCCAATGATGCCCATCTCGTTCATGCGCGCAAAGCGTTGCTTACGGATCTCATCCCAGCCAATTTTGTATTTGCCGCGGTATTTCGCGATGTCCTCGGGCCAGGCATGCAGCGGGTAATGGGGGGCAGTGTAGGGGAGGTAGAGAATGAAGGGCTTATCCTCGTCCTTGTACTCATCAAGGCGGTCGATCGCGTAACTGGTGAAGGCATCGGTATGGTAGAAGTCCTTGTCCGGGCTGGTGTAGCCCATAATCACCTTGTCCTCGATGGCCCAGCGACGGACGCGGGTCTTGCCTTTTCTGCCTGGAGGTCCTTCGCCGGGGCGGGCCTTGAGTCCAGGATTGAAAAAGTTGCTGCACCCGTCGGCGAGCCCGAAATAGCGATCAAAGCCACGGGTTGTCGGGAGTGGCTTCTGGTGCCACTTACCTGCAATGAGGGTACGGTATCCAATGGGCCGCAGCACCTCCCCGAAGGTGGCTCCGTGTTCCATGTTGTTGTCCCCAATGGAATAGGCATAGTTGCCGGTGAGGAGCTCGGCCCGGGTGGTGTGACACTTGGCGGTGTTGTAGAACTGGGTGAAACGCAGCCCGCCCTTGGCCAACCGGTCGAGGTTGGGAGTTTGGACTTCCCCGCCATAGCAGCCGATATCCGAGTAACCCATGTCATCGACCATGATGAGGACGATGTTGGGCCGGGTCCGGTCCGGTTCTGCACTAGCGGTGAGTGCGCCGGATACGAGGCCGATGAGGAGTGAGGCGAACAGGAAGGTGGAGAAAACCGGTCTCATGGGTCCTTGGGATCTTGGGAAGGTTAACGGTTGGTCTTGTTTTTCAGCCCCTGAGCGCGCCCTTCCTTGCTGGCGGTGGTGAGGCGGCTCTTGGCCAGTTCGGCGATCTTGGCTTCGAACTGCTCCTTGAGGGAGTGTTCGGCTTTGCTGAGTTTGTTGTCCGCGAGTTGCTTGCCCTTGAAGGGGCCCTTGTAGCGGGTGAGGGCGGCGTTGGTGCCGTCCTGATTGGCGAGCAGGGAGTAGTGCTTGTTGCGGACCATGACCTGTTTCCGGTACCAGATGTAGACCCAATCCTTCGTGCGTGCGTCCGCCTTGTTTTGAAGTACGGGGACGATGCTGGCGCCGTCGGCGGGATGGTCCTTTGGCAGTTTGGCGCCGGTGACTTCGCAGAGAGTCGGAAACATATCGGTGAATTCAACAAGATCAGTCACGACGCGCCCGGGCTTCTGGATGCCGGCAGGCCAACTGGCGATGAGCGGCACGCGCGTGCCCGTGTCGCTCATGGTGCCTTTGCCTCCCACAATCTTAGTTCCGTTCCACGGAGTGACGATCGGCTTGTCTGTGCCGTTGTCGCCTGTGAAGATGACAAGGGTGTTATCGCGTACGCCGGATTGTTCCAACTGCGCCACGATCTGCCCGATGGCCTTATCGGCATAGGCGACCATGTCGCGGAAATGGCGTTGCGGATCCTTACGGTCGCCCTTGTAGGTGGTGGAGCCTAGTCGCTTAGGATCCCAGTCGGTGGAGTTGGGTGTGGGATCAAATGGGCAGTGGGTAAGGATCATCGGATAGTAGACAAGAAAGGGCTTCTTTTTGTTTTGGTCGATGAAGTCGCAGATGAAATCGGTGCATACCTGCGGGCCGTATTCGCCATTGGTGTGATCCTTTTCCTCTCCGTTGATTTCCAACAGCGGATTTACAAAGCGGCGATCGATGTTTTTGCCGCCCTCATTAGAGCGGCCACTACGGGTGTGTTGCCAGAGGCAGGATTGCTCGAAGCCAAAATGCTGCGGAGAGTCTTTATCCTTTCCGAGTTGCCATTTGCCCGCGATCGCGGTCGCGTATCCGGATTTTTTCAGTTGATGGGCAAAGGTGGTTTGTCCTCGATCCAGCCAGCCGAACTTGACGTAGTTGCGGACATTGTATTGCCCGGTCATGAGTTTTACCCTGGAGGGCGTGCAGATCGGGTTTGAAAAACAGTTGGTAAAGCGAACGCCTTTCGCGGCGAGCTTGTCGAGGTTAGGGGATTTGCAGGATTCGCTGCCGTTGGCGGACAGAGCCTCGAAGCCCATGTCGTCGGCCATGATGAGGATGATGTTTGGCTGCGTTTCGGCAGGAGACGTGCCAAAAGTTAGGAATGTAAAAAGAGAAAGACAGACAATGGAACGGATCATGGGAGGAAGGGAGTAGCTATGAGGAAAGATTACAGGTTTCAGAAGGGAAACCATCCGGAATCCATGGGGCCAGAAAATCTGGCAGGTCACTTCCGGGCCTCCCTGAAATCGGGGAGAAGATCTTCCTGATAGCGTCTGGCGAGGTCTTTCAACTCCGCGAGACGGGCGGGGTCTCGATCGGCCAAGTTGGTAGATTCCCCGGGGTCTTCTGCAAGGTTAACCAGCAGGTAGCCTGGCGCCTTGCCACTTTTCCACGGAGTGACCTGGTCGAGAGGTCGGTGCAGCAGTTTCCAGTCTCCTTGGCGTACCGCCCATGAGGCGTTCTTGTTTCGGCTGAAGTCCTGGGTCCAGAAGAAGTCCTTGTGCGGAGACGGAGTATCGGAGGAACGGATCACGGCGTTGATGTCCTTGCCGTCGAGTTTCATGTCCTTGGGCAGAGGGGCCTTGACCCACTTTGCCAGGGTGGGATACCAGTCGCAGCCGGTGACGAATTGCTCCCTGACCTCTCCTTCTGGAAGGGTGCCAGGCCAGCTGATAATCGAGGGGACACGGAGCCCGCCTTCCAGGAAAGAAAACTTATGGCCCCGGAAAGGCCCCGAGCTGCCACCCCCTCCAAAGGTTCGTTCTTCGACCGAGTGACCGTGATCGGACTGCAGGATGACAATGGTGTTATTTCGTTTGCCGGTCTCGTTGAGATGCGCGACCACCTGCCCAATCAGTTCATCCATGGTGGAGAGAAAGGCGGCATACTTATCGCGAGGGTGGGCTAGTTTTTTGCTGCGGTAATAGGTTCGCCATTTATCGGACCCCTGCAGTGGGTAGTGTGGCCAGTTGATTGCCCAGTAGATGAAAAACGGGCGCTTGTCCTCGCTGGCGATGACAGCCTTGGCTTCCTCTACCATGAGATCCCCGAATCCTTCCCCATCCCGCCAGACCTCCTGGCCATTGCGCCATAGGTCGTGTCTGTTCGGTCCGTTCCAGTAGAAAAAGTGGGAGTAGTTGTCGATGCATCCCCCCATGTGACCGAAGGAGGAGTCAAAGCCCTGAGCGTTAGGCATCGTCGCATCGGTGTAGCCTAGGTGCCACTTGCCTACATGGTGAGTTCGGTATCCTGCATCCCTGAGAGCCTCCGGGAGAAGATAGAGATCAGGGGAGAGGCCCTTGCCTCCCCGCGCAGAGGAAATATTTCCGGGGGCGCCGAGACGCATGGGGATGCATCCGCCAAGTAGACCGGCCCGTGAGGGCGAGCAGACTGCAGCCGGGGCCAGCATCTGGGTGAAGCGGACTCCCTGTCGGGCGAGACCATCCATGGCCGGAGTCTGGAGGTCCAGTGCTCCGTAGCACCGGGCGTCCGCAGACCCTTGGTCGTCGGTGTAGATGAGAAGAATGTTGGGTCTCTCCGCAAGGGACTTCGGGGATTGAAGGAGACCGAAAAGGAGCAACAACAGGACAATCTTCAAGCGTAGGGACATGAGCTTGGGAGCTTGAATAACAGAGGGATTCAATCAAGCGTAAGCTTAGAAACCAGGAAGACCCTCGCGGATGCGCTCGGAGAAGGCGGGATCCTCGCGCGCCTTCCCGGCAGCTTCGTTGATGGAGGCCCGTCGGATAAGTTCTTCAAGGGGGAGTCCATCTGTGGCAATGGCCCCCCGCTCGTAAAGGAGCGATTCCATGAACCCGTTCAGGATAATCCGGTAGTCGAAGGCTGGCCGTTTCCCGGTGGAAGCCTGCCGCAGGTAACTAGTGGTGCAGTTGGCTGTAAGGCTGTTGTAGAAGCGCGGCTTCTCCCGGAGTGCGTTCATGGCGGTGATGGTCTCATGGAATATTTCGCGGATACGTTCGAGGGGATATGTCAATCGATAGAGACGCACCGGTTCGCCACGGACCAGAGCTCGCTCCTGAAAGAAGTCCCGCTCGTCACCAACAAGGTAGATGAGGTCATATTGCTTGTAGAGCCCCTGCAGCGGAGAGAAATCCTGACCTTTCCGGTAGCGAATCTCGACCGAAAAGGCGATGTGTCCTTCCTCGCCAAAATCGAAGCTGAGAAGGGGGTGAGCGAGAGGGCCACTGGCAAGCTCATGGTGGACGAAGTCGAGGCCCTCCAACTTGGAGAGATCCACGGTTCGACTTTCCCACCGGTTCAGGGTCTCGCCCTTTTGGTTATACTGGAAATGGCGGAAATTGTTAAAGGTCACGGAGCTTCCCTCGATGAGAGCGGAGGGCAGGCGGGAAGCGCCGGGCTTCCAGTCTGTCCGGGAGCTTGGTTTTTTGAGGGCCCAGGGGACGGCTACGATAGCGATCGAAATTATCCAGCCCAGAAAGCGTCGCCGGCTCGAGCCCAGTGCCACCAGAGTGAGGAGCATGACTAAGGCATAGCCGATAGCGAGGGGGGCTCGATCCCAGCCCCCTTCGCTTGGCAGAGGGGCATCATAGTAGACCGCTCCGCTGGCCCATGCGATACCAAGGAGATACATTAGCGTGCGCAGGAGCCCGAATAGATTGCTGGCGATCCGGCGTCCTGCACCCTTAAGAGATGTTTCCGATGATGTGGATTCTTCCTTCACAGCATTGGTTGTCAACGGCTCTATCGTGAGCCAGTGGAGGGATCATTCCAAGCTGGAATCGCCGATTGCGAAGGGCAGGGTGTGGTGAGTATAATGAAGACATGTCGTGGAGGCATCGGTCACGAGTGACGAAAGGTGCTGTGCTTATTTCGCAGGGCGCTCTGCTGGTGGTTGGCGTTGTTGCATATGTGATGCATGCTCAACTTGGGAGTGCCGCATGGGTGATTGCGCTGGTTTCCCTGGCGGGGATTCTTGCTTCTCTGTTCTGGATCACGGGTCGCGGAGCGGAGGAAGAGACCGGTGAAGCCTTGCGATTGACTGAGGAGGCAATCCGTCAGGAAGCGAAACGTCTCGATTCACGGAGGGCTGAAATCGGGAAGGTGCTCATGGCCTACGGGGAGTGGATGGAGTTCCCGGACTTTGAGGAACTTCATAGGGTCGAGTGGGCAACCTCTGAGCGTTCAGCTCAGGATGCGGAAGTTGCGGCTCTGCTGGAAGGGGAGGCAGATCTTGTTCTCCAGAGAATTTCAGAGGGAAAGTATTGGGAAGAGGGCCAGTTGGAAACCCGGCTGCTGCTTAATGACCTTGGGGATTTTGTAGAAAGCATTGCGCGAATCTACAATCCGCAGTCGGGACAGCCCCTGCTGGAAACCAATCTTGAAGAGCTACTCAAGGCGGTCAACCGGGTTTCGCTCCAGATCATCCTGTTGCTGGAAGAGGTCCCGCTGCTTGACGTGAAGGACTGGAACCTGCGACAGGTTGCGGACAAGGTGCGTACCGCCAGCAAGGTGGTCAGGAAATACGAAGACCTTCAGCCTATTCTCAGCCCGATGCGCTACCTCTGGCAGGGGAGTAAGTTCCTTTTAGCTTCTAATCCAATTCTTGCCGCAGGATGGATCGCTGGCTCCAATCTAGTGCGGGAGGGGGCGAAGAAGATTGGGAAGCGCTCTCTTGACGGCTACCTTCTGAGTGTGGTTCGGCAGGTGCTTGGGATTATCGCCTGGGAGACAGCGTCGATTTATGACCGGACGAACCGCTTCAGGGACCCGGAATGGGTTTACGGAGTCGAACTAGTACATCTGGTCAGCGAGTTTCCGCTCGACCGGGAAAGTTTGCGGGCTGCCTTTTCGGAGCTGGGCACCCTTGCCCTGCGCAGCAGTTACGATCGTATCTTCCTTTACCGATGTGTTGCTCAGAATGTCAGTCCCAAGCCTGAGCGCTTTATCCAAGCAGGCCTCATGACTGAGGAGACGCGCGATGAGATTGCGAAAGCTCTAAACGGCTTCTGTCGCAAGCATCTGGAGGACGGCAAGGGGAAGAAGGCAGATAAGTGGCGCAGGGATCTTGGCCGACGGCTGGCAGTGGAGATGACCGGGATAGAGGGTCTGGATGAAGGTTGAGAGTTCCCTCCTCACCGTGATGGTTATCTGCCGCGAGGGCTTCCTCCTCCTGGGCGGCCGCCGCCGCCGCGCCCATCGAAGCCCCGTCGCTCGGCGGTAATAGCCTCGACAGATTCCTGAGGAAGGCCGCTGGTTTCGATCCATTGGCTGGCAGCCTCCCGGTCGCGGTAAAACCAGCTGCGTGCGACCTGCGTCAGAGCGTCAGTCCGCATCTCCGCGTCAGCGATGGTCTCTGCCCACTGGATAGCAGTGGCGGGCTCCTCTCTTGACAGGGTGGTGGAAAATTCCTCTACGGCGGAATCCCGGGCGGCTGAAGGCTCCATGCCTGTCAGGAAATCTCCGGCGGCAGTTGCATCCTGCCGGGTCCATTCTTCGAAGGCTTCTCCGTAAGCTTCCGCCTTGGCTGCATCAGGGAGGGAATCGGCCCAGGTCAAAACTGCCTGTGGGTCTTCCTCTGCCCACTCGTTGGCTACCCGGTTAACCGCCCGTTGACCGGCTTCATCACCCGCATACTGAGTTACCCACTCGACCGCGCTTTCCAGATCGTCACGGACTGCGGATTCGGCAACACGGGAGAGGGCCCCTCCTCTGAGATTGGGATCATTGATTGTGTCGACCCAAGCCTTGGCGGAGTCCAGACCTTCCTCAAGCATTTCACTTGCGATGGTGGACATATACCAGTTTTGGGTTCGCCCACCATCTTCGGTCTGGGGAAGGGAAGAAACATATGCCATCGCCTCATTGACCCCATTCACCATCATACCGCGCACCACGCCGAAGGAGAGCATGCTTTTCTCTCGTTCGTCCTCCACACCACTGACGTAGTCGGCGGCCGCCCGCCCGTCGGCAGTGGCCCATCCGGACAGAACGCTGACGAGCTCAATTCCCCCGCGTTCTCCTCCCCGGCCTCTTCCTCTGTCCCCCTCGCCGCCATCGCGCTCGGTGCGCATCTCGGTGAGAGCCTTGATGGCTCCCGGTCCATCGATCCGTCCCCAAGCGTGCGCCATCAGGCGGAGCTCATCATCTCCCGCGCCGCGCCCCCTGCGCCGGCCGCTTTGAAGGGCAACGTAAGCAGCCTTTGCATTCTCAGGCGTTAGATTCTCAAGCAGTTCAGTAAAAAGCTTTCGCCTCAGGATAGGATCGTTCTCCTTGCGCATCTGTTCAATGGCCGAAGTCATGTCCTCTGAAGAGATGGTGCCACCGGAGGCATAACGAGAGAGGAATTCCTCCACGCCTCCTTTTCCGTCGGACGAGCTGCGAATGACGCCAGCTGGGCGTATTGAGCGAGATGCGGATCCTACGCTCTTTGATCCGCCTGCCTCTGTGTTCTTCCCTTGATCTCCCTGTGATGGTTTCAAAATCCAGCCGAGGCCAAAGGCTAGGCCGGCGGTGAGAAGGAGGACTGGGATGAGAGCGGATCGTTTCATGGCTTCGGGCTGCTTTTGAAGAGCTAATTTGAATTGTTAACAGAGCAAACACCCGAGGCGAGTGCAAGTTGCTGTGAGTTGTGCGGAAAGAGGTATGCAAGGCCCCTTGAGGTCGTGTTCTTCAAGCAAAAGTCGAACCAGAGCGCCTGAAGCGCAATGAGTAATATGAGCCAGATAAGCTCGCTGCGCGATGGAGCCTCGGGTTCCGTTCTTTGAGAAAGCGAGCCATGAATTACGCTGGCGCCAGGAGGGGAGGGCCATAGGATCCCAGAATGAGCTCTACACTCGGTGTCCGTGTTTTTGCCCTTTTTCTGGCTGGGTGTTCGGTGGTGGTGGGAGCCAGACCCAACATCGTTGTGATTATTGTGGATGACCTTGGGTATGGAGACCTTTCATCCTACGGAGCCAAGGATCTCCGAACACCACACATTGACAGCCTGATGGCCGCCGGGATGCGGTTTGATTCCTTCTACGCGAATTGTCCGGTATGCTCTCCGACCCGGGCTGCTTTATTGAGTGGGCGCTATCAGGAGCTCGTCGGCGTGCCCGGGGTGGTTCGGACCCACGCGCCCAATAACTGGGGCTACCTCGCGCAGGATGCCGTCATGCTTCCCCAGGTCCTCAAGCCCCTTGGGTATCACTCTGCTATCGTCGGGAAGTGGCATCTGGGGTTGGAAGAAGAGAACCAACCCACGAGGCGGGGCTTCGATTTTTTTCATGGCTTCCTCGGTGATATGATGGACGACTACTACAATCATCGCCGGCATGGGAATCACTACATGCGACGCAATGAGGAGCCGGTTCATCCTAAGGGCCATGCGACTGACATTTTCAGTCAGTGGGCAGTAGAGTATCTTGCCGAGAGGGCGCAGAAGAAGACGCCCTTCTTCCTTTACCTCTCCTACAACGCGCCCCACACACCCATTCAGCCGCCCACCGACTGGTTCGAAAAGGTGAAGAAACGTGAGGCAGGAATTAGCAGTCAACGCGCCAAGCTCGTCGCGCTCATCGAGCACATGGACGAAGGGATTGGAAATGTGATGAAGGAGCTTCAGAGGACGGGGCTGTCGAAAGAGACTCTGGTTTTCTTCGTGTCAGATAATGGAGGGCAGGCAAATGTCGGAGCGAATAACGGAGCCCTCCGCGGTGAAAAGCAGGAAATGTATGAGGGTGGTCTGCGGGTGCCGGCCTGTGCAGTCTGGCCGGGGAAAATCAAGCCGGGTGGGAGAAGCGGGTTCATCGCTGCCACTATGGATATTTTTCCCACGGTGGTGGAAGCTGCCGGATCCAAGGTCGAGCACGCGATCGATGGGAGATCCTTCCTGCCTCTGCTGCTTGGAAGGGAGCAGCCAGCCTTTGACAGAGATCTTTTTTTTACCCGCCGGGAAGGGGGAGACCGCTTCATGGGCGAGTGCATCTGGGCCATGCGGCGGGGGGATTGGAAACTGGTAAAGAACTCGCCCATGGAAAACTGGGAGCTATTTGACCTCTCCGAGGACCCTGGGGAGACGACCGATCTCTCGGTTAAGAACCGGCGGAAATACCGGGAACTCGGAGCGGCTATGAGGGTTCATATCCAGAGGGGTGGAGCCATTCCCTGGCAGAAAAGGTAGGAAGAAGATCCTGCGTCCCGAGTAGAAAAGGTGGATGGTTCCGAAAGATCTGAAGTCTTAAAGGATCTTCAGCGTCACTCGAAAGTGCTATCTAGGGCTACTTTGGCGGCTGAATTTGAAACTTTCGAAGGAAAGGCGTGAGACCCGGGAGATTTTGTCTTAGTTCTCTCGCCTCAGAACTTTGAAATTCATGATGACCCGCTCGTTACTCGCCCTGCGGATTGCCTCTCTCGCTGTCCTTCTCGGATTTGCGAATGTGCAATCTGTCCCTGCCGCCCTCACACTCGAGAAGCAAGATCGTATCTGCATTATCGGAAGTGGTCTGGCGGACCGCATGCAACATGATGGTTGGCTGGAGACAGTTCTCCACTCCGCTTATCCAAAGCATTACCTGACCATCCGTAATCTGGGCTATACCGGTGATACGGTCTGGAGCCGTCCCCGGAACCGGGGCTTCCCCTCCCAGGACCAGTATCTGAAAGACATTAAGGCCGACGTGATCTTGATCATGTTTGGCTACAATGAATCCTTCGGTGGCGAGGGAGGACTGGGTAAGTATCGCGATGAGCTTGGTAAACTGGTGGATAACTATCGGAACATGAAGCCCAATGGGAAGGGAGCTCCTCGGATTGTGCTCTTTTCCCCAATCGCTCATGAGGATCTCGGGAACCCCAATCTTCCGGACGGCAAAGCGAACAATGCGCGCCTTGCCATCTACTCTGCGGCGACCAAGGAGGTTGCAGAGGCAAAGAAGGCGGAGTTTGTGGACTTGTTCTCCAGTTCGGCGGACCTCTTCCGGGCCTCCAATGTTCCCCTTACAATTAACGGGATCCATTTGAATCCGGAGGGCAACCGTCGGCTTGCTGAGGTCATTGCCAAGAATCTTCTTGGGAAGGACATCCCCGCCTCGCCCAGCCTTGAGAAGATCCGCAAGGCGGTGTTGGACAAGAATTGGCACTGGCATAATCGCTACCGCGCGACCGATGGCAACGACGTCTGGGGTGGTCGCTCCGGCCTGAAGTTTGTGGACGGTCAGAGTAACAAGGATGTGCTCTGGCATGAGCTCTCCATGATTGACGTCATGGTGGCGAACCGGGATATGGCCATCTGGGCTGCTTCGGGAAATCATAAGCATGAGATTGATGACAGCAATGTTCCCGCGCCGGTCTCGGTGAAGTCTAACGTGGGCGGAAAGAGCAGAAGTTCGAATGCTGGAAAAGAGGGAAATCTTTCCGGCTATAACACCGGGAAGGAAGGGCTTTCCAAGCTGACGGTTCCCGAGGGGATGGAGGTGAACCTCTTCGCGGATGAGAAAATGTTCCCGGAATTGATCAACCCTGTGCAGATGGCGGTAGACACCAAGGGGCGCCTCTGGGCCGCGGCTTGGGCTACCTACCCCAAGTGGGAGCCTTTGAAGAAGATGGACGACCGCCTCCTGATCTTCCCTGATGAGAATCGGGATGGCGTCGCAGACAAATGCATTACCTTTGCCAAGGTGCACAACCCGACAGGATTTGAATTCTGGAATGGGGGAGTTCTGGTGGCTTCTCAGCCCGATGTTCTGTTCCTGAAGGATACTGACGGAGATGATGTGGCCGACGTGCGGATCCGCCTTCTGCAGGGAATTGGATCAGCGGATACCCACCATGCTGCCAATGCTTTCGCGATGGGGCCTGATGGCGCCTTCTACTGGCAGAGCGGAGTCTTCTTCCATAATGCCCATGAGCATCCATGGGGGCCGCCTCTTCACAGTGGTGCCTCTGCCATGTTCCGCTTCGATCCACGGCAATACACTGTTACGGTGCATGCGGGCAACAGCCCGAATCCGCATGGAGTCTGTTTTGATTCCTGGGGCCGTCACTACGCCAACGATGGAACCGGGGGCCGCTCTTATCAGGTTCGCCCAGAGGGCAAAGGGTTCAAGATGCATGGCCTCGTGAAGAAGGAAGTGCGGCCGGTAGCGGGATCGGGAGTGGTTTCCAGTGGTAACTTTCCGGATGAGTGGCAGGGCGATTACATCCTCGCCAACACAATCGGTTTCCTTGGGGTTAAACAGTATGACCTCGAGCCCAAGAACGAAGAAGATCACATGTGGGGAGAGCCCCGCCAGGATCTTATTAAGAGTTCCGACAAGAACTTCCGCCCCTCGGATGTGGAGTTTGGCTCCGATGGCGCTCTCTATGTTTCCGATTGGCACAACGTCATCATCGGACATATGCAGCACAACATCCGGGACCCCTCCCGTGATCACACTCACGGCCGGATCTACCGGGTGATCCACAAGGGCAAGCCTCTTCAGGAGGATGTCAAGGTGGACGGCGCTTCCCTCGATCAGCTCATGAAAAACCTTGAGCACCCAGTGGACGGGGTCCGTTACCGGACGCGGATCGAGCTCAGTGAGCGCAAGACAAAGGATGTGATAGCGGCCTGCAAGAAGTGGGCCAGCAAGTGGGATTCCGCCAAGGCGGAGCATGCCCATCACCTCCTCGAGGCTCTCTGGGTGCACCAGCAGCACAATGTAAGGGATGGAGAACTCCTTGGGAAGGTTCTGAACTCCCCGGTGTCCCATGCCCGGGTAGCGGCCAAGACCGTCCAGCACCTTTGGTATACCGCTGATCCCACCAAGGGCTCTGCTGCGGTGGAAGAGGTGAAGGTCACCAAGAACGATCCTCCCGGGGTTTTCAAGGACACCGATGAAGCCACGGACGTTCGGGTCGGGACCCTGCTTGAGCAGCTCAAGTTCGACATCAAGGAGTTCGAGGTGAAGGCCGGGAAGAAGATCCGGATTCACTTCAAGAACTCTGATTACGTGCCGCATAATCTCGTGATCGTGAAGCCGGGAGCCGCCAACGGAGTGGGAGAGGCTGCCATCAAGCTCGGAGAAGCGGGGTTCAAGGCCCAGTGGATCCCGGAGCATGATGGAGTCATTGCGCATTCGAAGCTCATCGACTTCGGCAAGACCGAGGTGATCGAATTTACCGCTCCCGAGCAGGGAGGTAACTACGAGTTCGTCTGCACTTTCCCCGGACACCACATCCTCATGCGGGGCGTGATGAAGGTTAAGTAGGGAGGCCTGACAGAATACAGCTCTTCTTTAAGTGGCGCGGGTGGGAACCCGCGCCACTTTTGTTACAATCTCCAAAGCTTCCTCCGGGTTCACATTCAGAGAGCGGAGGGGCTATCGTATCTTGGTAGGTTTGAGGCCTGCGGCCCGCAGGCGTTTGTCGAAAGCCCTCCGTTGTATCGCGAGAGCCTGTTCGGATTTCTTGACGCGAGCCCGATTAGTGAACTGGCTAGGATCGCTCTTCATGTCGTAGAGCTCCTCGCTGCCATCCTTGTAACGAGTATAAGTCCAGTTGGCGGTGCGCATCGAGGTGCCGCTTCCATGGATGGAAAGTGTGCTTTGCTTCACTTGGGCATCTGGATCACGGAGGATGGGAAAGAGGCTGGTGCCGTGTAAGCCCTCGGGAGTCTCCAGGCCCGCCGCTGCCGAGAGGGTGGGGAAGAGGTCAACTAGTTCAACCAGAGAGCTGGTGCGACCTGGTTTGAGACCGGGAAGCGAGATGATAAGGGGGACCCGGGTCACTTCCTCATGAAGGTTGCTCTTCTGCCAGAAGGTGTGCTCCCCAAGGTGGTAGCCGTGGTCGCTGGTGAAGACGATGGCGGTCTTTTCGCGCAGGCCGAGACGATCGAGCTCATCAAGGATACGTCCAACCTGTTCGTCCATGAAGGTCACCGAGGCGTAATAGGCGGCCCACATTCGCTTCTGATTATCAGGAAATTTCCCGATTCCGTTGAGAGCAGAGCGGCTACGGGTGATGGCGAGCTTGGGCATGTCGTCGAGGTCGTTGGGGACGGACTTGGGAAGAGCTATCTTTTGCCATGGGTAGGCATCGAAATACTGCTTTGGCTGAACCATCGGGTAGTGGGGCCGAACAAATCCCGCCGCGAGAAGGAAGCGCTTGTCCTTATGCTTTCCGAGAAGCTCTATGGTTTTACTGGCAGTCTTGTAGTCCGGTTGATCAGATCCGTTGCCTTCGTAACTCACTGAGACGAACATGCGATGGGGCATACGGGTGGACTGCCGCCCCTCAAGGGCTCGGGTGAAAATATTCAGGTTCAAGCAGGCATAGTCGCCTGGGGTGTGAGCCTCCTGACCGGCGGAGTTGAACTTTTCGGTCCACGTCGAGGGGATATCGAGTCCATCCGTTCCGGCGATGATGTCACCGGGAACACGCATGTGATAAATCTTGCCTGCCCGGGCGCTGTAGAATCCGTTGGCCTTCAGGTGTTGGCCCAGATTGACCCTTCCTTTGGCCCCGTGGTAGCGGCTGTGCATGAAGGAGGTGCGGGATGGGGCACAGGCAAGACCCTGACAGTAGGCCCGATCAAAGACCATCGCGCTGGCTGCGAGGCTGTCGATATTCGGGGTCTTGCAGATCTTGTCACCGTAGCAACCAAGGACGCTGGCCTTAAGATCATCGGAGATTAGAAAGAGGATGTTCTCAACCTTCGGAGTGGCGTGGGCTGAGGCCGAGAGAAGGATAAATAGAAGATGGCGGAATGATAACATGGTGATCAGGGTTGTAAGCTTGATGGTTTTTCCGAGGAGGGATCATGGCGGAGCAGTTCCGGGAATCCACAGAAGCGCCGGGATGTTTCCTGTGGGCGCTCAGGAAGAGGATTCTGGTGGGAAAGATACTGGTGACAAATCTGAAAGAACTCCTTCTCCTTCTTCGACCGGAGAATATCGTGGTCAAATTCCTCGTCGAGACCTTGGGTAATGTAGGTGAGATACCGTTTCATCTTATGAACCTGCCGGTCCGCCCGGTAGACCTTGACCTGCTCCAGTGCGGTTTGCTCCCAGAGCTGTTCGATGTAGGCAAGGAGATCCTGCCCGGTTGGAACGGGGACTGGTCTCCTAGCGTAAGATGCTCGCAACTGCTCAAAAAGCCATGGGTTGCGGATGGCTCCGCGGCCCATCATGAGTCCTGCAGCTCCGGTTAGTGCTTCTACTGCCCGGGCGGTATCCACATCGACAATATTACCGTTGGCGATCACTGGACAGGATAGGGTTTCGACTGCTCTCAGGATACACTTGGGATGAACCGGGGATTGGTAGCGCTCTTTTACTGTCCGGCCGTGAATGGCGAGAGCGTCGATTTGATGCCGAAGAAACACGTCCAGCAATCCGTCAAACTCATCTGGGGCATGGTAGCCGACCCGGGTTTTGACTGTGAATCGACCTGTGATGGTTTGGCGTAGTTCCCCGAGAATTCGGTCGACCTTGGCAGGATTTCGCAGGAGTCCGCCCCCCGCATCCTTGCGGCATACTACGGGGGCGGGACATCCAAGATTGAGGTCGATTCCGGCCACTGGGTGCTCTTCCAGTTCCCGGGCGCTTCGCAACAGGGAGGGGATGTCCTGCCCGATCATCTGGGCAAAGACGGGTTTCCCGGAAGGATTCTCATCGATGCTGCGCAGGATATAGGGTTTCAGACGAGAGTTCTCGTAGACCCGGAAATACTCCGTGACGTAGACGTCGGGTCCTCCGAATTGTTCCATAACCCGCATGAACGGGAGATCCGTCACATCCTGCATGGGCGCGAGGACGAGCAGGGGCCGATGTTCTGGAAGGAAGTCCCGCATGGAGCGCTTGGATTAAACAGGATGCCGGGGCGATTGGGGAGAGCAGAGTGCTGGATCTTTGTCCGGGATCCTTGTAGAATACACCGTGCGGGGGAGGATCGTCATACTTGTATTAGCAACTGTGAGCGGAGTAAGGGCCGCCCTACCGGATATCTCGACGGTGAGGCCGGATCTGGTTGTTCCAGCTCTGGTCGACGACAAGCCCGGGGCGGGCAGGCGCGTGAAGGGAGTTCTTCCTCAATATGAGGGAACCGGAGTCTACCACGTGCTCTGTCTCCCGAGAGACTGGCGTCCGGGCCAACGCTACCCGGTACTGGTAGAATATGCGGGCAATGGGCCCTATCGGAATCGGAATCGGGACATCAGTAGTGGCCGGGTCGAGGGAAGCCGGATGGGCTATGGGATTTCAGGCGGAGACAGCTACATCTGGTTATGCCTGCCGTATGTGAACGCCGCGACTACCGCCAATGTCAGGCGGTGGTGGGGAAGCAAGCCGGAGTATGATGCTCTGCCCACTGTGGACTACTGTCTGGAGGCGGTGAAGCATATCTGTGCCCAGTTTGGTGGCGACCGTGAGCGTTTGGTGCTGTGCGGTTTTTCGCGGGGAGCGATCGCTTGCAACTTTATAGGGCTTCATGATGACCGGGTTGCTGGTCTCTGGCGTGCCTTCATTCCCTACAGCCACTACGATGGGGTCCGTCAATGGGAGTATCCGGGGTCAGACCGGGCCTCTGCCCTGAAACGGTTACGTCGGCTCGGGTCCAGGCCTCAGTTCGTGTGTTCAGAGGGGAGCCAGTTCAAGGAGACGGCCCAATACCTGATCGAGACCGGGGTGAAGGGAAATTTCACCTTCAGAGGGACGGGGTTTCGAAATCACAGCGATGCATGGCTCCTCCGACCCTCCAAGGCGCGAAGCGAGCTGAGGAGCTGGTTGGCCAAGGTCCTGAAGTAGGAAGTGCGGCGACGGTTATAGCTGGCCCGATATTTGAACTAATAGGGCAGGTAGCGCTTGGAAGCCTATATGGAGCCTAAGGCCACCAGAAACATGAAGTGGGTAAGCACTCCATAAATCAGAGTGAGTGGGATCGTGATTTTCGTGCTCATTATCAGGCCGTTATGACCACGATCGGACAACGCCCGACCGATGAGCCATAGGGCCACTGTTGTGAAAAATGGAGCCCAGAAAAACAGTTCAAAGGCATCCACCTCAATGCAATTGCCACTGAAGTTAATGTAGCAATATCGACCGGTCCAAGGCGGGATTGCCGCAATGATTGGGAGCATTATTCCAATCAGAAATCCGGGTGGTGTCTTTGGCTCGTATTTGGCCATGGACTCGGAGATTTTTCGCAGGGGTATTACTTCTTGGTGTAGTCCGGGTTTTCGCGTGGAAGCTTGGCTCCGGTTTCCTTGAGGCGCTCGAGAAGGAGGGTGTCGAGTTCGCTGACTCTCTTGGGCATATCGGCGGCAAGGTTCTTTGCTTCTCCGAGGTCCGCTTGGAGGTCATAGAGCTCGAAGGGTCCGCCCCAGAACTTGATGAGCTTGTGATTGCCCTGGCGAATGATGCTGTAGGGGCCCGGGGCATGCCGGTAGTGCGGAAAATGCCAGAGGAGTTCGTCTCGATGAAGCTTGGTTGTTCCGCCTGACTTCAGGTGGGGCATCAGGGAGAGCCCATCGATGGCACGGTCGCCGGGGAGCTTACCCCCAGCGGCTTCCACGACCGTGGGGAAGATGTCGATCGAGCAGACCGGGACGTCGCTGATTTTTCCGGCGGGGATTGTTCCGGGCCAGCGAACAAGGAAGGGCACCCGGATTCCGCCTTCGTAGGCGTAGCCCTTGCCGCTGCGCAGGGGCGCATTGTCTGTCGGTGACCCGTTACGATCCAGCCCCCCATTATCACTGGTAAAGATGATGAGAGTGTTACTGTCGATACGGAGTTCCTTGAGCGTGGTCAGAATCTGCCGGGTGGAATCATCAATCGATTCAACCATGGCAGCATACTTCGCATTGTTTGGTTTCTTATCGCGCTGGTATTTTGCGGCGACCTCGGCAAGGGCTTGGATAGGAGTGTGAACCGCGTAATGACCGACCATCAGGAAGAATGGTTTCTTTTCCTCGTGCCATCCGCGGATGAGAGCTTCGGCCTCATCAGCCTCGCGGTGGGTAAGGTATTCTCCTTTCTTGCGACCCGGCAGGTTGTGGATTCCCTGTCGGAGAGTTTCGTGTCGCCCCTTGGGTTGATTGAAGGGGTCGAAATAGCTGGGAGGCTGACCGTAGTCACAGCCTCCCTTGTTTTCGTCATACCCCTGCCCGGGGGGGAACCACGCAGGGTCACCCAGGTGCCACTTTCCGATATAGCCGCTGCGGTAGCCCTGCTCCTTGAGGGCTTCGGCAATTGAAATTTCTTCGTGTTCCATCCAGTAGGGATTTGGTGGGCAGAGGAATTGGCTATTCTTACCCCCGACATAGGTTGTTGGGTTTTTGGCAGGAGTGCCGATACGGCCCCTTTGAAAACGGGACCGGATCCAGTCAGTCACTCCTACCCTGTGGGGGTAGCGGCCGGTTTGAAGGGCTGCGCGCGTCGGTGAGCACACCGCGCAGGCAGCGTAGCCGTTGGTAAAGAGGATGCCCTCGGTGGCAAGGCGATCGATGGAGGGCGTCCGGTAGAAGTCACTCCCCTGACAGGAGAGATCCATCCACCCCATGTCGTCGACGAGGATCACAATGACGTTGGGGTGCTCGGCTGCCCTCGAGAGGAGGGGTAGGCCTGTAAGAACGAGCAGGAGGGCGAAGAGTAATTTCATGTCGTGATCGTATTTGGTTGGGCTGGGGTGACCAGTTAAGCTCGCCAATGTCCCGGTTGCCAGTTGTTACTGGTGGCGAAATGCCACGGTGGGCTTCATTCGAGAGGCTCGGATGGCCGGGTAGAGGCCGCTGACAGTCCCAACCACAGTGGCAAAGACGATGGTGAAAATGACGGCGCCCGGTGCAATTTCAATGCGAATCGCGCTCCCAATAGAGGGGAAAAGATAGAGGAGTTCACGCACCGCGAAGGCGAGGAGAACGCCAAGGGCCCCTCCAGCAACCCCGAGCAGTGAAGCCTCGAGCAGAATCATCCTGCGAATGCGGGAGGCCTTCCATCCGATCGCTCGCAGGACACCGATTTCCACCGTTCTTTCAAAGACACTCATCAGCATGGTGTTCATCACACTGGTCAGTCCAACGATCATCGCCAGAAGGGTGACGGCCAGGGTCATGCCACGGACTGCCTTCGTGGTGGAGTTGCTCTGCGCGGATTCGCTGGCGAGACTGGCCGAGAGCCCGGGATGTTTTTTTTCAATTTCCTCGCAGAGTGCCCTTGTGGCTGCCTTCTCCATTCCTGGGTTAAACCTTAGGTTCAGGAAGTTGATCTTTCCGGTGTTGTCGCTGTGGCGCTGCAGGACATCAAGTGGGACGAGGATAGCTCCGGACTCAATCATCGACGTGCTCTCGTAAATTCCGCATACCGGAAATTCCAATCCGTAAAGAAGGAGCGAATCACCCACCCCCTTGCCCAGCATCTGGGAGGCGGATTTACCAAGAAGGATGGCCTGCTCCTCGCGGTGCTTGTGCATCCGGCCCTCGATGATCCTGAGGTGCTTCCATATGTAGCTCTCCCACTCCCAGCTGGTAATGAGGACCACGGGGAGATGATCGACAGGGATCAGGCTGCTGAGGACTCCGCCGCTGCTTTCTACCCCGGGGAGGGATCGTATGTTCAGGGAGATGTCCTCGGAAAAGGGCGCGGGAATTGGGCTCCCCGCCGCAACCCGATTAATAACGGCATCTGTGCCACGGGCGTTCATGGTCTGGTCCCAGCCTCGTTCAAAGCCGCGGGCCAGGCCCATCAGGGACACAATAGCCATCATGCCCACGGCAATCCCAAGTAAGGTGAGAGCCGTGCGCATGCGCCTCACCTTGAAATTCCGGGTAACCATCGGGAAGAGGTTCATGGGGAAACGGGCAAGTCAGGGGTAGAGCGGATAACCATGCCATCGCTCATATGAATCTGGCGAGAGGCATATGCTGCAGTGGTCGGATCGTGTGTTACGAGCACGAGAGTCATTCCAGTTTCCCGGTGGATACGGGAGAGCAACTCCATCACCATGGTTGCAGAAGCTCTGTCCAGATTGCCCGTTGGTTCATCGGCAAGGAGCAGTTCGGGCTCGTTCGCAAGGCTCCTGGCAATGGCCACTCGCTGGCGCTCCCCGCCGGATAGTTCAGGTGGCCGGCTGTGAGTTCGATTCGCAAGTCCCACCTCGGAGAGGAGCTTGGCCGCTCGCGGGGCCCTTTCTTTTCTCGAAATCGAACTTTCAACCATGGGCACCTGGACGTTCTCAGAGGCCGTCAGGGTGGGAAGGAGGTGAAAGGACTGGAAGACGAAGCCGACCTTCTGGGCTCGGAAGGAGGAGAGGTCTCCCATCCCCGAGAGGGCCTGCCCGCGAACACAGATCTCGCCGGAATCAGGGGTGTCCAGTCCGCCCAGCATCTGAAGCAGGGATGTCTTTCCGCTTCCGCTGGACCCAGTGATGGCGATGAAGTCTCCCTCCTCGATCCGCAAATCAACCCCGCGGAGAGCGTGAATCCGGCCATCCTCGTAGGAGCGAGTGACAGCGATCGCCTCCGCGAGGCACGGGGTGTGAGGGATCTCCATGCTGAATGAGTTTTGCGGACTGGTGCCCGGGCCGCAATTGTAGAATAGGAGAGATGAGAATGGAAAGCCCGTGACCGAGATGAGTCTGATATGGAATCGGAATGGCCTCGTATACCGGACCCATGGTCTATAAACTTTCCCACTACGGCTTGCGGTCCTTTATGGAGAACAATAGGTTCAAGAAATGAACTTCAACGGCTTTCTGCCTGTCTTTCTTTTCCTATGTCTTCCAACCTTGGATGCCCAGATCTCTGATGCCGCACAGCTCAAGCTCGAGGGTGCGGTGGCTTTCACCGAAGGTCCCGCCTGGCACCCTTCAGGAAATGTGTATTTCACCGACATTGCCAATAACCGGATCATGCGCCGTGATCCATCGGGGGTCATGCATATCTTCCGCACCCCCTCTGGACGGGCAAATGGACTTCTCTTCGACCACGAGGGGAGCCTGATGGCTTGCGAGGGCGGAGGAGAGGGAGGGAATCGTCGAGTGACCCGCACTGAGAAGGACGGAACCATCACCGTGCTCGCGAGCCAATACGAGGGGAAAAGGCTCAATTCTCCCAACGACTTAGCGGTGGACTCTCAGGGCCGGATTTATTTCAGCGATCCCCGCTACGGAAGCCGGGATGACTTGGAACAGTTCGACGGAGAAGGCAGGGAAATCGAGGGGGTCTATCGTATTGATGGCCCCGGGAAGATCTCCCGTATCATCACTCATGAAGTGCATCGACCCAATGGGATTCTCGTTTCTGCGGACGATAAGTTCCTCTTCGTGGCGGATAACGTGAACGATGGTCCCGGTAAGGGGCTCGGGGGAAACCGTAAACTGTGGCGCTTCACTCTTCAAGCTGATGGCTCGATAGTTCCCTCCAGTCGTAAACTTCTCTTTGACTGGGGTAGTGATCGCGGTCCCGATGGACTGGCTCTGGATTCGAAGGGACGAATCTTCGCTGCCGCAGGGTTCAATTTTCCCAAGGAACCTGTGGAAACCAGTCTGAAATACAGGGCCGGCGTCTATGTCTTTTCTCCTGAAGGAGAACTTCTGCAGAACATTCCGGTGCCCGCGGACATGATAACTAATTGCACCTTCGGGGGAGCAGGTCTCCAGACCCTTTATGTTACCGCGGGGCATAAGCTCTGGAGTATTCCTGTTAAGGATCCTGGTTATCTTGCATGGCCTCTGAGGCAATAGGAGGGGGCCCCTCATATGGGATGATCAGCGCAGTGAGATGGGTTGAGCTTGAGCAGGACGAGAGAAAGGCCAGGATTGCCAGAGTGGTGAGGAAAAGGGCCGCTTTCATGGGATCAAATGGATGATTCGTCTGGGGGAGAAAATTAAGGTCGCTACCCTTCTGACCGAAAAAATAGCCGCTCCTTTTTCAAACTTTCCTCAGCTAGCTGAAAAAGGGTGAGTTCCTTGTGGAATCCTCGCCATTTGAGTGTGAGGGTCCATATTCGGAGAAAGCATGGACCCCGCCCAAAACCTAGAAACAGCCCCGCTGCAGGACCTCGATGAGTGGGAGGACGATCTTCTGAGGCGGTATCCCGCGAAGGAGGAAGAGGGCCGGAAATTCCGAGCCTATGAAGCTGAAGCACGTCCTGGGGTCCGGGAGTTTTATCGACTCAACCACCAGAACCAGACTTTAGATTTTGTGCGGCAGAAGCGTGCGGAATACCTCCCTCTCAAGAAACGCAGGATGACTGTTTGGGAGGCGCTGGAATATCTGAATACCCTCGTGGATGACAGTGATCCCGATATAGACCTTCCTCAAATCGAGCACCTTATGCAGACCGCGGAGGGAATCCGCCATGATGGTCATCCCCGTTGGTTTGTTCTGGCCGGGCTCATCCACGACCTCGGAAAGATCCTTTGCCTCTTTGGCGAGCCTCAGTGGGCTGTTGTCGGAGACACCTTTCCACTTGGGTGCCGTTTCTCGGATAAGATTGTCTATCACGAATATTTTGCGGAGAACTCCGACTCACGAATACCGGAATACTCAACTCCTCTCGGGATTTATGAAGAGGGATGCGGGCTCGATAAGGTTACCATGTCTTGGGGTCACGACGAGTATCTCTATCATGTAGTTAAAGATCACCTTCCGGAGGAAGCCCTCTACATGATTCGTTATCATTCCTGCTATCCCATCCATAAGGAAGGAGAGTACCAGGCCCTTATGAACGATCATGATCGGGCGATGTTTAAGTGGGTCGAGGCCTTCAACGCCTACGATCTCTACACCAAGAGTAGCCAGCGTGTTGACGTCGATTCGCTCAGGCCGTTTTACGAGGAACTTATCGAGGAGTATCTCCCTGGAAAACTATCTTGGTGACGGGCCCAAGGTCTCCAAGATTGAGTTTTCCTAGACCGTCAGGCTGCGATTACGGGCAGTGACCTCCCATCTTTCCCCGGTAACTTCCCCCCTTCGAATCAAGATTGCTTCCTTGTAGAGAGCAACAGTGGGACAGATATGATAGGGGATTCCTAAGAGGGGATCTCCCACCCGGAACTGGCCTGCGTTTTCGGATTCCAGGACGAGATGCTCTTCACTGTGGCCGATGAAATGTGCGCTTTCGAGGCCGATCAGATGGATTCGGTCGTTGAGGGGGCCTTCTGACGCGATCGCTTTATGGCCAAGATCGAGGCAGAGCCGGTTGGTTCCGGGCTTACTGATGACGCGGGTAAGAACTACCGCAGCATTGCGAAAGGGGAGTTCCGGATAGGCGCTTCTATATCCATAATCCCAGAAGAGAGCGGTTCCTGGGCTGCACTGCCACTCTCGCAGGCGGGCATGAAAGCCGAAGGTTGGCGATCCTCCCCCAACTACATTTGGCACAACGCGCCTCGCCTCTGCTAGCCGCTCTAGGACCCCGTCAACTGTGCTCATGGCCTGAGACCAAATTTTCCTGCGGGACTCCGGTTCAGACTCTCTCACGTGTCCATCGTAGGAGTGAACTCCGTCAAACCGAAGGCTGCCAGAGGAGTCAGCCAATTCGGCGATCTTGACTACCTCTTCTTCAGAGGAGGTTCCAGTTCTACCCATGCCACAGTCGAAATCGATAAAAACACCCAGTTGGACTCCTGCTTTCAGGCATCTCTTGTTGATCGCGGATAGGGCCGACTCTTCGTCCGCGAGAAAGGATAACTTCGCGTCTGGATAGGCCTCCGCCAGTCGGATGAGACGGTCCGGGGCAGGCCCAACCGGAGAGTAGGCCAGAAGCACATCCTTCGCACCTGCAGACAGGCACATCTCAACCTCTGCGATCGTGGAGGCCTTGAACTTCCTAACTCCTGCGGATATCTGGATGCGCACTACTGCATCCATTTTGTGGGTTTTGACATGGGGCCGGAGGCGTTCCGGACCACCGCATAAATCAATCATGCGCTCCACGTTTGTTTCGACCACGCGAGGTCGCACTAAGAGGGCAGGTGAAGCAACCCGGTCAAGACCGCGGATTACCCATCGCTCATCCATAACGATCTGCTACGGTTTGATTTCGAGAATCATCTCAATCTCAACCGCCATGCCTCCGGGGAGCGTGTTGGATGGAAGTGCGCTTCGCGCACCCACACCGGCTTCTGTGCCGAAGAGCTCCGCGAAGAGTTCACTGCAGCCATTGATCACCGCGGGCTGTCCTACAAAATCCTCGGTCGAGTTAACAAATCCGAGGGTTTTTACCACCCGCGCCACATTATCCAGGCTGCCGAGCGCGCTACGGATTGTTGCGATCAGAGCTAATGCGGTTTGCTTCGCAGCCTCGTATCCTTGCTCAACTTCCAGGTTTTCCCCGAGGCGGCCAAGGGTAAGCGTGCCGTCTTCTCTGAGTGGTCCATGTCCCGAGAGGTAGGCCATGTTTCCTACGATCACGATGGGCTTGTAAACGCCAACGGGCTTGGGTGCAGGAGGAAGGGTTAAACCGAGCTCTTGGAATCTGGCTTCTGCACTCATTACCGTGATACCATACTCGTTATGAATATCTACGCGATTCAGAATTATGGGCCGGGCTCCTTGCAGAGAGTCCCTGCTGTCGATCAGGTAATGTGCCTGTTTTTTCGATGTCCTGTATTGAGAACGACTAAGGCCGGCCCGTCGGATCAGGCGTTTCGCCCTTGAGAAGCTTCACGGCCTGCCGGGCGAGACGCCTGCCGAAAAGCTCATAGCCCTTCGCGGTGTAGTGGAGATCGTTCCACGTCTTGCCGTTCCGCTCCTTGTCATTCGTATCATCGGTATCGGCCCATGCGCCTCTGGCGTCATCATTGGCCACCTTGACCTGAGCCTTTCTCACAGCGGTCCACTGGTCGTGGGTGAGATGGTCGCAGAGCCTGCCGATGACGAAATTCATCTTGGGGGTTTTGAGGTCTCTGCGAAGGCTGGCAATCAAGGTTTTCATGCTTTCTTCATAGGCTGCGGCAAGCCCCGTCTTGGCGTCCCGCTCCCCCTGCATCCAGAGAAAGGTAATACTATCGAACTTTCCCTCAGCGATCTTCGCCTTCGCCTGCTTAAGCACGATATCATAGAATTCTGATGGGTCTTTGAACTGCTGGGTGAGCTGGTGCTTTCTTGCGATCTGGTCCCACGTCTTAACCCACTTCCTGATGGGTTGCCCTCCGCGGGCATACTTGATGTGTTGGATATCTGCGCCAGGCAGTAATTTCTTCAATTCCGGAAGGACAGAAGTGTTCTCCTTCAGGCCCTGCATATTGCTCTGCCCTGAAAGAATAAAGAGATGGCGCTCCTCTGCCGCGGCCATGCAGGAGGCCAGTGCAGTGGCCGCGATAACGAAAGATTTTGGTAGTTTCATGGCTCCTTGCTAAAGGACAGCCTCCCAATTGTCAGGGGGAATCTTCCAGCTTTGGGGTCGCGCGCTTGCTCTGCCTCGGTTCCTTCCCTAGATCTTTGAGATCCCCCCTCGAACGCTCGCTAAAACTCTTCAACCGTTATGCGCATTTGCCTGTCTCTCACCGCCATCACCACGCTGCTCGCAACAGCACTCTCCCTGACAGCCGCAACGGCGCCTGAACGCAAAATAGATCTTCTGGCGGACCCATCATTCAAGAATTGGGTTTTTTATCTCAGTGAGAAAAACTCGGTCAGCACCAGGAGGGAAGATGTTGCCGTGATTGACAAAGGGATTCTTCAGGTAACCGGAAAGGGATTCGGCTACTTTCGGACCACAGAGGCCTACCGGGATTATCATCTCGTCCTCGAATATAAGTGGGGTGAAAAGACATGGTCCAAAAGGGTGGATCGGGCTCGAGATTGTGGACTGCTCCTTCACAGCCACGGTCCAGATGGCTCGTTTGGCGGAGCCTGGATGTCGTGTATTCAGGCCCAGATGCTGGAGGGGTCCATGGGGGATATCAACATCCTGCAGGGCAAGACGAAGGACGGGGAACTGATTCCTACCAGACTGACATGCGAGGTTGAGGAAATTCCGCGTGGCTATCGATGGAAAAAGGGCGGTGAGCGATTAACCTTTCCTCTTGAGGGAAAGTCCGCTGCGAGTGTCCGGTGGAAGCATCGTGACCCTGAGTGGAAAGATGTGAAAGGATTCCGGGGAAGCAGGGATGTCGACAAGGTCGTGGGGGAATGGAATCGGATGGAAGTGATCTGCGATGGGGATTCCTACCGGATTCTCCTGAATGGCGTTTTAGTCAACGAGGGACATAAGGCCCAGCCCTCAGCTGGGTTTATTGGCATCCAGAACGAGTGGGCAGAGTGCTTTATCCGCCGACTCGAGCTCTGGCCTGTTAAAGGTGCCAGTAAAAAGACCGGAAGCCACCTGAGCCCTTCACGGGGGCTCGGATCCGCTACGGCCGAGAGAGGTATTGCTTCCCGGGATTGGAATTCTGCAGGCATTGGAACCTGGCTCTATTCAAGCCCCGGGTTGTAGCGCTATCTGGTTGTTCTCCCTGCATTTTGGAAAATGGGTGTTCGAGCAAAGGTCGAAATCATCAACTGTCATGCAGAGGGTGAAGTCGGTGATGTTATTGTAGGGGGAGTAGATCCTCCGCCGGGGAATACCCTTTGGGCACAGCGGGACTATCTGGAACGAGATCAGTCTCTCCGGGATTACGTCCTTAACGAACCAAGAGGCGGTGTATTCCGGCATGTTAACCTTCTGGTTCCACCAGTAGACCCGGAGGCCGATGCGGCTTTCCTGATCATGGAGCCAGCCGATACCCCTCCGATGTCTGGCTCCAACTCTATCTGTGTTGCGACTGTTCTTCTGGAGCGGGGAATTCTTCCCATGCACGAGCCGGAGACACAGCTCGTTCTCGAGGCTCCGGGAGGGCTCGTGAGGGTCCACGCCCGTTGTCGCGATGGTCGGGCTGAGCGGATCACCATTACCAATGTGCCTTCCTTTGCAGCCCATCTGCAGGCTCCCCTTGAGGTCCCGGGTCTGGGGACTCTGGAGGTGGACACGGCCTATGGAGGAGACAGCTTCGTGATCGTTGATTCAAAAGCTCTCGGCTTTGAGCTCGTTCCTGACGAGGCAAGAGAACTTACGGAATATGGAATGAGAATCGTTACCGCTGCCAACGAGCAGCTTGGGTTTCATCATCCTGAGAACCCGAGCTGGCAGCACCTGTCTTTCTGTCAGTTTGCCGGACCGCTCCGTCGAGAGGGGGATATTCTTACTGGCGCTAACGCCGTTGCCATTCGTCCTGGCAAAATTGACCGATGTCCAACTGGCACCGGCTGTTCAGCCCGGATGGCAGTCCTCCACCGGAGGGGGCTTATGAGCCTTCAGGATACCTACCGTGCTCGCTCCCTGATCGGATCGGAGTTTCTATGCACCATCGATACGGTCACAGTCTTGGGAAATACGTCTGCTATTCTGCCAAAGATCTCGGGGCGGGCATGGATTACGGGAACAACCACGCACGTTCTCCAGCCGGACGATCCGTGGCCTGAAGGCTACAGGCTCTCGGACACATGGCCGGGGGCCTGAAGGGAGATTTAGCCGCGCCCCCCCTTTACTCTGTTCCTCCGGGACGAATCCGGGGCCGTTGTGGGGGCTGTCCAGGTCGCCGGTCTCCCCTAGGGCCACCCCCGCGCCGTCCGGATGGAGGCCCACGGCGCTCGTCCGCCTCTGGTCGCGCTCCGCGGCCTCCACGGCCTCTGCGGTGGTCAATCTCGCCATCGCCATCGCGGTCCTCACCGTAGGGCATCCCATTTTCGAAATACACTCTTGCGCGGCGCCCTGCGGCGACGTGTTCACTGTAAACCTTGCGCTTTTCCGTTTTAGCAAAGGAGGTATTCGCCTCGAGGAGAGCTTTCTTGAGCTCCTCTGCGGTGACGTCGACAGGCAGCTGATCCACGACGCTTCCTGTCTGTCCGAAGGCATCCGCCCGGATGACAAAAATACCAGTTTTCCCCCGCTCTCCTTTGACGGCGTCCCGCCAGTCAGAGTCGGGCTTTTCTTCCGCAAAGTCCGCGTGGAACTTCCCTATGATTTCCTTGTCGCTCATCAAGGCCCGCAGGTCCGTTCGAAGCCTCTTACGGTCATCTTCAGCCGCTACTACAAAGATCAGCAGTCGTTGGTCTCCTGAGGCAACATTGAGGCCTTGTCGGAAACTGTGGAAATCTTGTAAGACCGCGCCCTCCTTCGATCCTCGGGGTCGGAATTTCTTCGCGACCTGCTCCATCGCCTCGACGACACCGTTTTCGCCGCGGCCTCTTCCTGGACCCCTGGCTCCCCGTCCCTGGCGCAGGCCCTGGGAGGGACTGCGCCCCGTTCCCGATAGCCTGGTCTCTCCATCTGGCGCCAGCAGACAAAAAGCGGTATTTTCAAAGCGGCCATCTAGAAAGGACCGCACCATCTTCTGGTGCTCTTCACTTTCATAGGATTCCAAGCGGACGCATACAAACGAGCGGGAGGCCTCTATAAAATCTTTCTGCGAGAACAAACTGTTCTGCGTGTTGGTGTAACCGGGTCAGAACACCCCAGAGATTCCGCTGCAAGTTGCCGCCGCAGCCATAAAAAAGATGGGACGGTTCGATCGCTCTGCTTCTGCGCGGGCTGTTTCCCAAGTGGTATACCAAGCGACCCCGGCCTCTCCGACAGGTTGTGGGCTCGCCCCAAGATCATCGGGACGAGGGCCCTGAGCGATAGCGATTCCCCCCAACAAGAGAGAGATCCAAAATACGTGCACTGTCTTCATAGTAGAATAAACGGCCAAGGCCTCTTTTAGTTGTGCAGGATTCCCACCTAATGCCAACTCCTTGTGTGTAATCCTTTGCCTGCTTCAGCATTTTCCCCTTGAAATCAAGTCTCTGCGGAGCCTGACTGCGGGAATCATGCCTTCACAATTCCAATCCACCAGTTCTTCGCGACGTCGTTTCCTGCAGGGGGCGACTGCTGCCGGCACCTTTGGTTTCCCTGCCATCGTGAGTGCTAAGTCTCCAAACGCGAAATTAGACGTCGCGGTGATTGGCTGCGGAGGGCGTGGCGGACACAACATGCGCACGGTCGGTAATACCGAGAACATTGTGGCGTTGGTTGATGTTAATGATCGCAACCTGCGGGGAGCTGCTTCTCGCTTCAAACAGGCAAAGACCTTTCACGACTTTCGTGAATTCTACGAGAAACCCGGAAACTACGATGCTGTAATCGTCAGCACAACTGAGCATACTCACGCCTTTGCCACTCTTCCGGCTCTTCGAGCTGGCAAGCACGTCTACTGTGAGAAGCCTCTCACGCGCGATGTTTATGAAGCACGGCTCGTAACCGAGACGGCACGGAAAGCCGGGGTAGCTACCCAGCAGGGGACCCAAATCCATGCCGGAGGAAACTATCGGAGAGTTGTCGAGCTCATTCAGGGAGGCGCTATCGGGAACGTCAGTGAGGTTCATGTCTGGGTTGGCCGGGCGTGGGGCCGGCAGAGCGCTGAGGAGGCCAAGAAGAACCGGGATATTGTTAATGTTCAGGAGAGACCCGAGGAAGCACAGCCCATTCCGAAAGAACTCAACTGGGATCTCTGGGTCGGCCCGTCACCGATGAGGCCCTATCACTCTGTATACTTCCCGGGACCAAAGTGGTACCGCTGGTGGGATTTTGGGAACGGGACGATGTCTGACCTGGGGAGTCATTGGAATGACCTACCTTTCTGGGCGCTGAACCTGGACGCCCCCACAAGTATCGATGCAGGGGGCCCCACGCCTCACCCCGAGATTGCACCTGCTTCGATGTGGGCGCGCTATGAATACGCGGCCAGGGGTAACCGCGCACCCCTTAATCTGACCTGGTATCAGGGAGCGGAGAAACCGGAGATATGGAAGCAGGGAGGGATCCCGAAATGGGGAAGCGGGGTTCTCTTTGTTGGTGATGAAGGGATGCTTCTTTCGGACTATGGTAAGCACGTTCTTCTGCCAGAAGGTCGATTCAAGGATTTCAAGCGGCCCGAGAAGACTATTCCAGAATCGATCGGTCACCATCAGGAGTGGGTTAGAGCATGCAAGACCGGGGAGCCAACCACCTGTCATTTTGACTACGCGGGTCCACTGACCGAGGCCAACCATCTCGGCAACGTCGCTTTTCGTGCCGGTCGCAAGCTTGAGTGGGATGCCAAGAACATGAAATTTCCCAATGCTCCGGAGGCGGAACAATTCCTCAAGCGAGAATACAGGAAGGGATGGACGCTCTGATTTGACGGTTACCCGGCGCAGCATGAGCGAATATTTGTTGAATAGTTCAGCCGCGGGAGAGGTCTAAATCCCAGCAAGCAGAAGTCGTAAGATAGTATTTTGCTGCATCCATGATTGAAAATCCTTACTGAAACCCTAGAATTCTAGCATTATGAACTTATTGTCTCGATCCCGTACGCAGTTTTTCGCGGCTGCTCTTATAGCCGTCTCCGCGCTCTCGAGTTGTGTTACTGAGAACCCCTACACTGGAGAACAGCAAGTCTCCAATACCGCAACAGGAGCAGGGCTTGGAGCTGCTGGAGGTGCGATTCTGGGTGCGATTATTGGCAATAATGTTGGAGATGGAGACGCAGGGCGCGGCGCACTCATCGGCGCTGCCCTCGGCGGAATTGCCGGAGGAAGCATTGGTAATTATATGGATCAGCAGGAATCCATGTTGAGGCAGGAATTACGAGCCAGTGGAGTGAGCGTCACAAGGGCAGGTAACAATATCATTTTGAATATGCCTCATGATATTACTTTCAATACCGGGAGTGCCCAGATCAAAGGCAGCTTCTCGCGGACGTTGAGTTCGGTGGGCGTTGTCCTGCGGAAGTTTAATCAGACCACGGTTCTGGTGAATGGCCACACTGATTCTGATGGCAGCTCGTTCTACAACATGGGGCTCTCCCGCGACCGTGCAAGTGCAGTCTCTAATGCTCTTGCAAGCCAAGGGGTGCAGCCTGCGCGGCTTGTGACTCGTGGCTTTGGCGAATCCCAGCCGATCGCATCAAATGAGTCCGCGGCAGGGAAGGCTCGTAACCGCCGGGTTGAGATTCACATTGCGCCTCGAAGTTGAGTAGGCCGAGAGCGATTGTGGTAGCAAGGGGAACAGCTTTCGCTGTTCCCTTTTTGTTTCGATCTTGAACGTTCTCGATTCTGATCGGATCCTGAAGCAGCCAGTCCGAGATTAAAAAGGGATGTCATCATCCGGATCAGCGGCAGGCATATCCGGAGGGTTTCCGACCCCGGGAGGAGCATCTTCGTCACCATACTCAGGATTCTGGTTCGCAGCGGGATCCCCGCCAAGACTCTCGAGTTTCCAAGCATTCAGATTCACGTAGAAGCGCTCCTTGTATTCGTTGCCGCGAATGTCGAAGGTTACCTTGACCGGATCATCGACCTGCATTCCATCGGTGAGAGAGGTCTTCTCCTTGACGCATTCGAACTTGATCATCTGAGGGTAGTTCCCATCTTCCACCTCCACCACGAATTCGCGCTTGGTAAAACCGCTGTTGAAAGTCTGCACATCGTTAACAACCTTCAACCTGCCCTCGATCTCAAATGATTTTCCCATCTTTTAACTGATTCTGTTCCAAGGGAGAGTTGCTCCTGAAAGCCCTGTTTTCAAGTTCAAGCTTCCGGCTGGAATGACGGGAGCCCGGGGAGGCCATCAATGATGGCGCTCGCGGCTTGCCGGCAGGGACATTTCGTTCACCCTGTGGATACGATGAAATTCGGCTGTCTGTTCGTTATCCTCGGCATCTCTCTCTTAATTCTCGTTCCCTCCCTCACGCTGGGCGCTAAACCGCGTGGGCCTCTCTGGACCGATCCAGCGAAGGCGGAGAAGGAGGATCCTGATTTTGCGGTTCAGGGAGAATATGCGAGCAAGGATTGGGGAGTCCAAGTGGCGGCCTTGGGCGAAGGGAAATTTCATCTTAGTAAGTTCAAGGGGGGCCTTCCCGGGGCAGGGTGGGATGAATCGGGGCCATCTGTGGAGCTGGCCGACAAGGAAGGGGTCGGCCTGGCAACAAAGGGATGCCAAAAGATTCATCGCAAGAGCCCGACCCTCGGAAAGAGTCCGCCCGAGGGAGCCGATATTCTCGTCGGCAAAAATGCGGATCCTAGTCTTCTCAACGGCAAGGTAGAGAGCGGAATTATGTTTCCGCCAGCTCAGACGGCCAGAGAATATGGAGATTTCACCATGCATCTCGAGTTCCAACTTCCCTACAAGCCGAGGTCACCACTGAGCAGTCAGGATCGTGGGAACAGCGGGGTCTATCTTCATAACCGCTATGAGGTTCAGGTTCTCGACAGCTTCGGGCTCGTCTATGACCCTGCTTACGTCAAGGTTAAGATCCGCTCTGACCCGAAGCAGTGGTGTGGCTGCTTCTATCGCTTTAAGACCGCTGATACCCCAATGTGTCTGCCGCCGTTGACCTGGCAGACTTATGACATTGAGTTCACGGCAGCCCGATTCAATGCAAATGGGACCAAGACCGCAGATGCGGTCATCACCGTGTTGCAAAATGGAGTTAAGATCCATGATGCAGTAAAGTTACCAAAGGGCACTGGTGCCGGCGGGACCCGCCCTGAGGTTGCAGAAGGGCCAATTATCTTTCAGGGGCATGGTAACCCTGTTGCTTTCCGCAATGTCTGGATCGCAAGAAAGTAGCAATCCGTTGGCTCCGGGTGCCACCCCGCCCGCGAGCCTCTGAGCAGAAAAGATTCAGTCAGGAATCCTGAGCGTGGTCTTCGCCCCTGAAGATGTCGTCATTCTTTCGTGGAGGGAACAGAAACCGGGCAATCCATGCCGCTAAGGCGCTGGGGCCCGGTTCCGGAACGAAAACAAACTGAGCGATGCGCTCAAGCATGGTGATTCTGGGGAAGGAAAGGTGGCCACGGTCCAGATCCCTATGGAAGTAGCTGGGAATAGCTTACCGCGTCCTGTTAGAGCCAGCAAGTGAATTCAATTTATACCTCCGGAGTCTTGAGGATTGATCAGCAAGAGCGAGAAAAGAATTAGAATCCTGCTACGCTCCAACCCTCACGGTATTGACGTCTGAGAAGGCCATTGGCGGAATTGTTATTTGTAATTACCATCTTTTCAGCATCCCACTTAAGCAAGGTATCAGGAGTCCGGATTGCGACAGTTCCTAACAGGATGGCTTCGGTCATTGGACCGGTCTGTTCAAAGTAGGACTCATTTTTAGCCTTACCGTGAATGGCATCACAGAAGTGGTGATAATGGTCACGAGGTTCAAGCTTGGGGGCCTTGACGCTCTTGAATTTTTCGGGAGGAAGCAGGGTAGGCATCTTTCCATTCGGGAGGATGATGGCCCCTTCGGTGCCTATCACCATGGCAGATTCGTGTGGATAAGGCTTGGTAGGAACAAGAGCCTGGATTTCTTCCGGCGGATAGAAGAGGCCGTCGAACCACTCGACTGTAATTTCATCTTTTTCCGTCATACTGGTACCCGGGAAGATCCAAGTAATATGATCGCTTTGAGGCCAGGTGTCGCCTTGCCGGATTTTGGACTGCTTCCACGATTCCTGTACTCGTGCACTCACGGTTTTGGGTGCGGTAAGTCCAAGGGCTTTCCAGGTCGCGTCAAAGACATGGCAGCCGATGTCACCTGACCAGCCGGTTCCAAAATCAATCCATGAACGCCATTTCCCAGGGTGGTAAATGTTGTCTGCATAAGGACGAACGGGAGCCGTGCCGGTCCATAAGTCCCAGTTCAGGTGTTCGGGGGCCTTCTGGGGGGCCTCCGGGCGCGGTCCCACGAAACGGTAGCTCTTGATGGCTCCAGGACGATTGGAGCATAGAACGACTCTTTTCACTTTGCCTATCAGTCCGCTTTTAACCCAGTGAACGAAAGTCCGGTCTCCATTCCCGGCGGCCGCCTGGGTTCCCAGCTGAGTTTTCACGCCAGCCTTCCGGGTCGCTTCCGTTAACAGCCGCACCTCGGCGACATCATGACAAAGGGGCTTCTGACAGTAGACATGCTTGCCGCTTTCCACGGCACTCATGGCAATGGGGAAATGCATGTGGTCAGGGACAGTCACGTTCACCGAGTCCACCCTTTTTCCCTCCTTGGCCAGCAACTCCCGCCAGTCTGAGTAGACCCGGGCATCCGGCACTTCTTTCGCAGCACGCGCCAGACGATTGCTGTCTACGTCACAAATCGCCACTACCTCCGTTTTCCCGTGAGACTTGAACTTATTGAAATCGTTCCATCCCATTCCCCCAACGCCTATACAGGCATGCTGCCCCCTGCTATTCAGGTCAGCAGCCCGGGTGGCTGCGGGTGCCGCTAGAGCTGCCCCGGCAGCGGTTTTGATTAATTTGCGTCGAGTCAGGTTCATGTTCTCCCGGGTGTAGGGAAAGAGTCGACGGATGGCAAGTTGAGACCCCGCCCGCCAATCCCATGCTCCTTTGGGGTTTGGCCTTGCTCTTGTGGGACCTTTCCCCCCTTGTATTCAAAGATCCATGAATAAAGATACCTCTCGCCGCCGATTCCTAGCCACCACCTCATTGGCCGCCGCTGCCACTGTCTCATCCCAGCGTCTTGCCGCTCAGGATACCGCTGCTGGAGGGGCGCCGTCTCTGGAGGGGCGAATCTTCAAGGCAGTGAAGGGAGGAAAGCAGGGTGGAGAGACCCCTCTCCAGTTCTTTGAGCGGCTGAAGAAACTCGGCTTTGACGGTGTTGAAAGTGGCAATGCGAAGCAAGCAGCGGACTATGCCGAGGCGACGGAAAAAACAGGAGTGATGTTTCATGGCCTTGTCTGTGGCTGGCACTGGGGAGGGAGCCGCCTGAGCAGCCCGGATCCCGAAGCCCGTGCCAAAGGCCTTGCAAATATGGAGATTGATATTCGTAACACCTATCGGCTTGGAGGCTCTTCGGTCCTGCTTGTGCCGGGTAAGGTGGGCGGCCAGAACGAGACCCACGAGCAGGTTTGGGATCGTTCCATTGCCGAGGTAAAGAAAATCCTGCCCCTTGCTAGCCGTCTGGGCGTAAGAGTCCTTATTGAAACTGTTTGGAATGGGTTCTGTGAATCACCAGACGTATTTCGTGACTATATTGATGCCTTCGACAGTCCTTGGGTCGGGGCCTACTTCGACATTGGGAACATGCAGAAATTCGCCCCGGCTGAGGAATGGATCCGGACTCTGGGGAACCGGACTGTTAAACTCGACATCAAGGACTGGGGCAGGAAAAACGGCTTCTGCCGCCTCGGTGAGGGTGACGTGGACTGGGACAAGGTGCGAATCGCCCTCAAGGAAGTAGGGTTTTCGGGCTGGGCCACCCGGGAAGGCCGCGACAGGAATATCGAGGACACCTCCTCCCTGATCGACCAGCTACTCATCGGCAAGAGCGAGGACTGACCCGGGAAACCTGACTCCGGCCGAACCCTTACTCTGAGCCGCCTGCCAATACTTCCCTGATCACTCTCGCGACCTGCTCTGCGAGCAGGGATGAGCCCTCTTGCTTGAAATGAACATTGCCCGGGCGGGTACCAAACTGGTCCATTTTTCCTGCCATCAGTCCATGGAGGTCATTGACGGCTACGTCATGCTTCTCCATGACCGCCAGGGCCGCCTTGTTGTACCGCAAGTCGTCCCCAACCTTGCGACCGGCCTCGCCTTCCGGGACTGGCGTGGTGGTCGCGAAAACCAGCCGGGCCCCCGTTTTCTTCATCCGAAGGACAAGCTTCTTCAAATTGGCAGAATATTCCTCCACGGAATGAGTAACGGAACCATTTACCTTGTCCCTGTTCCCCTGGGTCTTGGACTTGGAGTGTCGATAACAAAGGTCATGCAACCCCCAGTTGAAATGGATCACGTCCCATTTTGAACTTCCGAGCCAGTCCTCGATATTGCTCAACCCCTTGCTCGTCGGCCCACCGTTGGTCGGAATACGATGCACGTTGGCCACTCCCTTAAGCGCCTCGCGCGCAGACAAGGTGTAGCCGATCGAAATGGAGTCTCCGATCAGGAGCACCCGGGGCAGGCCGGGCACATCCTCGATCGGAGCCATGGGACTCTTCCTCTGGGCAGGGCAGGCTCCTGCAAGACAGGTCACAAGGGCTATCCAAGCTATCGTGCGCATGGTGGGGACCGTGCCGTATTCACCCGTTCCCGTCAAAGAGGCAGTAGCAGATAAAAATTGATAGAAATCACCTCCCTCCCTAGTAACAAAGGCCCGCTGACAAAACACTGCCATGAAACTTCTGATCACGACCATCCTCCTTTTCTCATGCCTCCCGGGCTTGGCCTTGGCTAAGGCTCCAAGAACGAATCCCGCCATCGCATCAGCCAAGAAAGCTGCTGCTAAGAAGGAGCACGCCCCGAAGAAGAAGGCTCCAGTAGATAAATCAGCCAGCGAAAAAGCGGTCAAAGAAGCCACTGCAAAAAAGGCTGCTCAGGAAAAGGGTGCCACGGCTCGCTTTGCCGCCGATCAGAGGGAGTGGGCCGCTGCCGCCAAGAAAAAGGCTGCTCAGGAAAAGGCCACCAAGGAAGCCGCCACCAAGGAAGCCGCCGCCAAGAAGAAGGCCGCTGAGCAAAAGGCTGCCAGAGTAGTTGCCGCCAAGAAAAAGGCTGCTAGAGAAGGTGCCGCCAAGAAGAAGGCCGCTGCCCCCAAGAAAAAGGCCCCGGCAGATAAATCCGCGAGGGAACAGGCCGCCAAGAAAAAGGCTGCTGAGCACAAAGCTGCCAGAGAAGCTGCCACCAAGAGGAAAGTCGCTGAACAAAAGGCGGCTAGAGAAGCTGCCACCAAGAAGAAAGCCGCTGAACAAAAGGCTGCCAGAGAAGCCGCTGACAAGAAGAAGGCCGCTGCCGCCAGGAAAAAGGCTGCTAAGCAGAAAGCCGCTAGGGAAGCTGCCGCAAAAAAAGCTGCCAAGGAGAAAGCTGCTAAGGAGAAAGCTGCTAAGAAACCCTCAGAAGGAAAGGCCGCTAAGAAGTAACTCTAAAGGCCTGTGCGGTCTTGTCTCTTCAGGTGACTTAGAGGCTGTCGGGAGGCGTTGTCGTGCAGGGGCTTGCCCGAGACTGCAAGGTTTCGTGCTAACTGAGACTTGAATTCAGGCAAGGGGTGCGCGAACGTGCACTGTCGTGAATTCCGGTTCGCTGCTCACCGTATTCCTACTATCGGCTGTCGCCCACGCAGTCGAATATGAGGATGAGATCCTGCCCATCCTTGAGGACCACTGCTTAAAGTGTCATGGGCCGGACACGCAGAAGGCAGGTCTGCGAGTTGACCAGAGATTGTCTCTGCTTCGCGGCGGTGACGGAGGGTTTCCATCGCTGGTCCCCGGAGATGCGAGCAAGAGTCACCTGATAGAGCGCATCAAAAGCAGGGACGTAAGTGAGCAGATGCCCCCCAAGGGCGAGCGACTGAGCGAGGAGGAGATTGAGCTGCTTGAACAGTGGATCAAGGGCGGTGCCGAGTGGCCGGGTCAGATGCAGGCTCTGGAAGCCATCCAGTCGGACCATTGGTCCTTCGCTCCAGTGGTTCGTTCCAAGATTGTCTCCGGCGAGGATCACCCGATTGATTCCTTCATCAACGCGAAGCTTGCCGTCAGGGGGCTCACCGCAAACGGTCCGGCCGATGCGCGCTCTCTAATTCGTCGGGTTTCGACAATTCTCACAGGACTTCTCCCTGAGCCCCGGAGAGTGGCGCGATTTCTTGAGGACTATGCGAGAGATCAAGATGGTGCCTACACGGAGTTGGTAGAAGAGCTTCTCTCTTCCCCTCACTTCGGAGAGCGCTGGGCTCAGCATTGGCTTGATGTCATCCGTTGGGCTGAGTCCAACGGATCAGAATCCAACCTCTACCGTAAGAATGCGTGGCAGTATCGCGACTATGTCGTGCGGGCCTTCAATGAAGACCGCCCCTACGACCAGTTTGTACGCGAGCAGCTTGCAGGGGACTCTCTGGGGAGTGGGGAGGCAACTGGGTTTTTAGTGGCAGGGCCACACGTGCCGGCCGCCACAGTGGGGCGGGAGCCCTCGGCGATCAGGCAGGCCCGGGCGGACCGGATGGATGAAATCCTGCAGACGGTAGGGGCATCAATCATGGGTATGACGATCGGGTGCGCCCGTTGCCACAACCATAAGTTCGATCCCATCACGATTACGGACTACTACGCGATGGCGGCGGTATTCCAAGATGTCGAATTTGGGAGCCGCTTTCCTGAATTTGACTCGGAGCACCCGCGCCGGAAGAGGGGAGAGAAGATTTGGTCCGAGATCGCGGAGCGAAGGAAACTTCTCCGGCAAACTGGCGGGTGGGAAGAAGACTGGGGAGCCTACCGGGAGTGGCATTTGGGAGTTGCAGAGGCCGACGCTATCCGTATCCGTTTCAAGAATGCCAATGTGACCGTTGATGAATTGCAGGTCTTTGGACCGGCGGAGCGAAAGGTCAATCTCGCCTACAGGGCAAGGGGTGCTACGGTCCGGGGATTTCCTGCCGAGGGCAACGAGGGGCGTAATCCCATCAGCCGTGTGAACGATGGAGAGTTTGGGACCATGGCATGGCGCGGCAGAGTGGATAAGAATTCGAAGGAAAAACCATGGATTCAGCTGGACCTGCCGAAACGGGTAAAAATCGACCGCCTCCGCCTCAGCAGCAACCGGGAATATTTTTTCGATACGGATTACCTGACCCAGAAGCCTTATCTGCCTCGGTACGATTTTGATCTTGAGGTTCGCCAGCCAGATGGAGAGTGGAAGCCGTGGGTGGGAACTTGGCACATCACCCGGAAGCTCAATGAGCTTCATCCAGAGAGAAAAAAACCTCTCGCGGAAATTCAAAAGTTGATCACCCAGCTCGGAGAAGAGGGACCTCAGCCTGGATTCGTGGGCCGCCTCATTCCTCCGGAGGTTACGCGTGTACTTCACCGGGGGAGCCCGGAAAGCCCAAGGGACGAGGTTGCTCCGGCGGGACTGGATATTCTCGAGGGGAATCTGGGGCTGGACTCCCGAACCCCGGGAGCAAAGCGAAGGTCAGAATTTTCGAGCTGGCTCAGTGACAAGAGTCATCCCTTGACCTCCCGCGTGATGGTGAACCGGATCTGGCATCACCTCTTTGGCAGTGGAATCGTGTCAACTCCAAGCGACTTTGGCAGCGCGGGAGCCGCTCCGAGCCATCCTGCCTTGCTGGATTGGCTCGCAGCGGAGTTTGTATCACCGACAAGTCAGCAGACGAAGCCGTGGTCGATGAAGGGCATGATTCGGATGTTGGTGATGTCGAAGTCCTTCCGGCGCTCCAGCCAGCCCTCTACGGAAGGGATCAACGCTGATGCAGGAAGCCGCCTGCTCTGGAGGTTCCCCCCGAGGCGCGTGGCTGCGGAGGTCTTGCGCGACAGCATTCTTCAAGCCTCCGGAAAGCTTGATCGTAGAATTGGGGGCCGGAGTTATCGGATACACAACGTGAAAAAGACCTACGCGCAGTGGGAAGTAGTCGACAACCATGGGCCGGGAACCTGGCGCCGAATGCTCTATCAGGAAAGAATGAGGCGTGTGGATGACCAGATTTTCACGGCGTTCGATTTTCCTGATTGCGGACAGGTTCGGGCCAAACGTCCTGTTTCTACTACGCCGCTTCAGGCCCTGAACCTTATGAACAGCCCGTTCGTGGTGAAGCAGTCCCATTTTATTGCAGAACGGGCGAGGAAAGAAGGCGGCGAGAATAGGGAAAGCCAGATCCGGTGGTTGTTCGACTGCCTTTTAAGCCGTTCTCCGCAGGTCGACGAAATGGCAGCTTGCCGGGAAATTAGTCTGCAGCTGGTAGCCCGTAGTTTGATGAACTCGAATGAATTTGGATTCCTTCCGTAAATTGGTCCCATGACGCACGAGCCAGAGCATCTCAGCCCCCAGGGCCATCATTTACTCAGCAGGAGGAACTTCATGCGTAATACCGGGTTTTCCCTCGGGGGCCTTGGATTAGCTCATTTGCTGGCGGCGGAGGAGGCGCAGCGCGCTGCGTCCAGTGACAAGCAGCCCATCCGCCCAGAGATCAACCCGGATCAGCCTTACGCCCCCCGGGGAGGACATTTCAGTGGCGCGGCGCAACAGGTGCTGGTGATCTACTGTCCCGGTGCCGTCAGCCATGTTGATACCTTCGATTACAAACCCGCTCTTGAAAAACTGCATGGGCAGAAGCCCCCGGGCCTACCGTCTGTTACCTTCGAGGGACCGACTGGAAATATCGCCAAGCCTTTCTGGGAGTTCAAACCCCGGGGGCAGACGGGAAAGATGACGTCCGAGCTTCTGCCCCAGATGGGATCCCTCGCTGATGAGTTCTGCTTTCTTCATTCCTTGCACACCCAGACCAGTGCGCATCCACAGGGAGAAAATTTTTTTAATACAGGGTTCACCATGGAGGGGTTTCCCTCCTTTGGAGCGTGGGTAACGTATGCATTGGGATCTGAGTGCAGCGAGCTCCCGGCCTTCGTCGCGATCAATGACCCCCGTGGATTAGCTCGCTCCGGGAAGAACAATTTTGGGTGTGGATTTCTTCCCGCCTCTTTTCAGGGCACGGATTTCAACGCTCGCAATCCTCCCGCAAATCTCAATCGCCCAGCCTCACTTACGCCTGCGGATGACAGGAAGACGGTCAATCTTCTCCGGCATCTGAACCGGAAGCATCTTGAGAAGTATCCAGGCGATGCTGATCTTGCAGCGCGAATAGCAAGTTATGAGCTGGCGGGCAAAATGCAGACGTCGGTACCCGAGATGATGGACCTTTCCGGAGAGCCAGATTTCATACACTCCGAATACGGGACTCAGGATGGGACGGATCTGAAGCAGGCATATGCCAAGAATTGTATTCTGGCGCGGAGGTTGGTGGAAAAGGGAGTAAGGGTTGTACAGCTGTTCAACGGGAGCGATCCGTAAGGAGGTAACGGGATCACCAACTGGGACTCTCACTCCGACATCCTCAAGACCCATGCGATGCAGGCTGAGATTATGGACCAGCCGACCGCGGCCCTGATCCGGGATCTCAAGCGTCGGGGACTGCTTGAGCACACTCTCGTGGTGTGGTGCACCGAATTTGGGCGGATGCCTTTCCTCCAGAGCAATGGAACTGGTCGGGATCACAACCCTGATACCTTTACCTGTATGCTGGCCGGGGCGGGGGTAAAACAGGGGTTCTCTTATGGAGAGAGTGACGAGTTTGGCTACAAGGCAGCGGTGAATCCGGTCGAGGTCTATGATTTCAATGCAACGATCCTGCACCTCCTTGGTCTCGATCATGAGCGACTGAGTTATTACCACAACGGCTTGGAGCGCCGCCTGACAAACGTGCATGGGCACGTCATCAACGAAGTTCTGGCGTGAGAAATCGGGGAGGGTGCGGTTTCGGGGTCGAGTTCCTGTCCGTACTTGATGTGTTTGTCGGCTTCGTCGAGGATTGGTGACCGGAGAACCGGTAGATTCTGATGACAGGTTACGTGTATCTCGCAGTAGCGATTGTGGCGGAGGTGGTTGGAACATCCGCCCTGAAGGCAACAGAGGGCTTTTCCAAGTTGGGCCCCTCTCTTGTCGTGGTGGGGGCTTACGCTCTGGCCTTTTACATGTTGTCCCTGACCCTCCGGACGATTCCAGTCGGTGTAGCCTACGCCCTCTGGTGTGGAATAGGCATGGCCCTGATCAGTCTGATCGGCTGGACGGTCCTCAAGCAGAAATTGGATGTGGGAGCGATTGCGGGCATCGCCCTGATCGTGACTGGGGTGGTCGTCCTCAGCGTATTTTCCAAGGCAGCCGTGCACTAAGGCTGTCAGCTTGGATCCCGCAGGCCCTGTCCGGGGCTGGTTGGGAGGGTTGCTACCCGACGAGTTCGCGCATTGGCTTGATTCCGGGATCGACAAGGAAGTGAGGTCTGCCACTGGCGTCCTCCACTGTTGCACTCGAAAGATCGATACCAAGGTTGTGGTACAGGGTGGCAAAGACTTCCTGGAACTTGACGGGGCGTTCGACGGGTTCATTGCCATGCTTGTCAGTTGCACCAATCACCTGTCCCAGGTTCATGCCTCCCCCGGCCACGAAGGCAAAGTTGGCTTTCGGCCAATGGTCGCGGCTGTTCATCTTATTAATTTTTGGGGTTCGCCCGAATTCACCCCACATTACGATGGAGACGTCATCCTGCATGCCTCGCTCATGAAGGTCAGTGATAAGGGCGCTGAGTCCCTGGTCGAGGAGTGGGAATTCCTCACGGGAGCGAGGGAAATTCAGACCGTCGCCACCGTGCCAGTCCCAGCGACTGTAGTTCAGTGATACGACCCTGGCTCCGGCCTCCACGAGACGGCGGGCCACCAGGAAGTTTCGAATCATCTTGGGAGCCCCGTCTCTCTGATATTTCGGATCGTTGATTCCGTAACGCTCTACCACGCTGGGATGCTCCTGGGAGACATCGAGGGCAGCTGCCAGATTTCCATCAGCAAGAATTTCAAGGGCCTGCCGGTTGTAGGTGTCGAGGCCTTCCATCTGGCCGGTGGTGTCAATGTTGGCCTTCAGTTTGTCCATCGATGCCCGGAGAGCTTCGCGGTCCATCAGGCGATCCAGCGACATGCCCTGAAGAGTCATGCTCTTGGCCCGGGCATTGGGATCCTTGTCCACGAGCCCCATAGGGGCGTGAGAATTACCAATAAAGCCCCCGGTCCCGGCTTCACCCCATGTCCGGTTCCCAGTGGGGTACATGAGCGAGACGTTGGCAGGTATGCCAGGTTTGGACCCATGCAGCTTCGAGACCCATGATCCCCACGCTGGCCAGCCTCCGGCAGGGGCGTTGTCTCGCTTCTTATGGCCAGTCATGCACTGGTAGCAATCATGGGCCCCATCTGAGTCGGCAAGAGAACGGATAATGGCATACTTGTCTGCCATCTTTGCCAGCCTCGGGAAGAGTTCGCAGATTTGTATTCCTGGAACGTTCGTTGAGATGGGCTGGAAATCTCCCCGGATTTCGGAGGGGGCATCCGGCTTAAGGTCGAACATGTCGAGATGCGACGGCCCGCCAGGAAGATAAATATTGATGACAGCCTTGTGAGAAGAACCAGTCCGGGCCTTCGCCTCCATGCCGAGGAGTTGGCTCAGAGAGAGACCGCCCGCGGCCATTCCTCCTACCTTGAGAAAGTCCCGCCGTGAATATCCGTCACAGTGAGAGGGCTTACGATCGTTTTTGCCAAAGAGTTCAAGCATGACACGGAAGGTTGAAACCTTCTCTTTATACAAGGATTTTAGTGATGATCCAAGCGAGATTGCCAGACATCATGGGGTGGTCCGAGCCGGTTGGAAGGAAGGGCAAGTTTGCCGAAGACGGGACCGGGCAGGTGGGACGGGGCCTTTTAATCTTGGGGCGTGGGGTCAACTTTCAGAATTACCCTGCGGTATGAGGTCAGGCCGGGCTGTCCTCGATCCCGAACTTCCAGGATAAAGTGGATTGTTGCCGGGGCGTTTGTTGCGGGGGCCTTTAGCTTGAGAACGGCGGTTTTGTCGCCCTGCCACTTGAGGTTCCGGTAGTGGATAGTCAGTGGGAAAGAGCCGGCTTCCCGGTAAGGGTACCAATGAAAGGAGAATTCATCCCCATCGGGGTCGGAGGTTGCACTGGCATCCAGAGTGACAGGTGCTCCTGGTGCCGCCGTAAGGAAGATGGTGTTCCGGCTCCGATCTCCATTTACGTCCACAAGGGGATGATGATTGGCGCCTTTAAACTTGGACTGGTGACTCCAGTCGAGGCGGGCAGCAAAGTCGTGCTGGTAGGCTTCCCGCCAGCGCCAGATTGTGGCGTGGTTGCTGGTGTAGTATTTTCCATCCACACCTTTAACTTCGTCCATCGCGTTGGTCCAGATGGGCCGGGTCTCGGGTTCGTGGTAGTAGCGTTTGGGTGGTGCGGTATAGAGTTCGTAGCGTCCCCCCCAGCCCCCCCAGTCCGGATGCTCCGGATCGTTAAGTCCGTTAGGCAAGGCCCAGAAGAAGGAAGGGGTATCTCCCTCCATGAGGTAGGTTGTGCGCGGATACATCGCCCCCAGTGGTCCGTGGTCCTTCCGGATATGCAGGTCGAGCCAGGGGTTGTCCACAAGTGCGAAGTCAGGGCCCCGGAATCGCCCGTGGAACCGGTCTCCCGAGATACCCACCCAGGTGGCGTAGTGGTAGGAACCGCCCTGACCCTCTTCATGTCCAGGGCTGACAACATAGAAGAGGTTGGGACACTTATTGCGCATCCAAGGACCGGCATCGTCCTGATCAGAGATGGTGTAGACCCGAAGCTTGCTGATAAACGCATCAGCCTCTGGCTTGCTGCGAGTCTTCATTACTTTCCAGAGCGCTTGGGCGAGACAGTTGGCGCCACCCCAGACAGAAATATAAACTGGCCGGTCATCTTTTCGGTCCACCGTTTTGATAATATGCTCCGAGCCCGGAGAGTCGTGTCCTTCACCAACTCCCTGCATCCCAAATATGGGAACACCCGTCTTCACGGCCCGCAGGAGCGTGTCTGCCTCCGGCCAGCCGTCTGAATGCACCATGAAGTTGCTCCGGACCTGTCGATAGGCCTCGATTCGTTCGATGATCTTCTCTGGAGCAGTCCTGTTGCGGAGCCAGCAGGAGGTTGTGGCAATGAGAGCCTCAATGTCGAACTCGTTCGCGTAGCAGAGAAGGCGGACCATGGACTGCTCATCATCGGGTTCGTTGGTGATATCGGTGAGAACAATCAGGCGGGGTTTTGCCATTGCCCCGGAGAACAGGAGGAAAGAGGCGAGCAGGACAATAGTCTTCCGGATCATGGAGGTATCGAGAACGAGATTGGCTTGAGGATCGAGAGGAATTTCGCATTCATCTGGAATGTTCCGGAGGTGAATCTTGTTTGCGAACCGCCTTCATGTTGCAATCTCATCCCGGAAGCATGATTGACTTTGATCACGCGATTGAGGAGGGGACGCTTGCCTTGGTGGGCGAATTTGAAGCCCTTAGAGAGGTTAACGACTACGCCTTGGTCGTCCTCGCAATGAACCTCGACTGCTGGGTGAAGGTGGAGGCGGAAGGGCCGCGATTCTTTCTCTATGCAGACCCTGCCTTCAAGGTGGCGATCGCCGAGGAGTTCCGGCTCTACCGGGAAGAGCAGCAGCTGCCATCAGAGCAGTCTGCAGCGATTTCTTTTCACCGGTCCGGAGTGGAGCTCTTCCTCCTCTGGGTGGCCCTCCTGATGGTCACCTTCATGGGACAGACAGAGGCCACGGTGGCGAAGTATTGCAATTCCAGCCAAGGTGTTTTTGGGGCTGGAGAGTGGTATCGCTCCTTTACCGCGCTGTTCCTGCACGCCGATGGAGGGCATCTAATTGGGAATATATTGATCGGTGGAATTTTTTGCGTGTTTGTAGCTAGGACGTTTGGGCCTGTCCGTGGGTGGGCCTCCATCCTTGCCAGTGGAACTCTGGGGAACCTGGCGACCTCCTGGTTGCATTTTCCCGAGGGCTTCAAATCTCTCGGAGCTTCTACAGCAACCTTTGGCGCACTTGGCTTATTAGTCGGTAGCAGTGCTCTTCGGGCCTGCCGTGCTAGATCAGTTCGCAAGGTTGGAGGATTTGCAATTCCTTTCATCGCCGGGGCCATCCTCCTTGGGTGGTTTGGCGCTGGCGGAGGAGACGTTTCGTCCAGGGTAGACGTACTCGCGCACGTGATGGGATTTGCCTCGGGAGCCCTGATCGGAGCGGTGTTATCCCGGGATGCGTCCGCAGCACGAAATGACGAGGGAGATCACGCCTAAATTCCGGCGACTTCCCAGCCCTTTCGGTATTGCTGGTGGAGAAGATTGTCCGCCTCCTTGTTGTTGTTGAACCGTAGGGCCTTGGCGTTCCACTCAAGTTTAGTGCCGGGCACCTGAGAAGCCACACAGCCCAGAAGGACGGTCTCACAGAGCGGGCCAGCATAGTCGAAGCTGGAGCTGGGCTTCCCTTCTCCCCTGATGGCATCGACCCATTGCTTGTAGTGATCGGCAGAGGGCAAAACCTGGAAGTCGATCCCCTTGAATTTCTTCTCCGGGTAGAGCGAGGGGAGTTTGCCTGAACCGTGGGGACAGACTACAACGCCCTGTTCCCCGACAAACATGCTGCCATTGGCGGGGAGCGTTGTTCCGGCGGGTAAATCGCATTCCGAGGGGTCAGGAAGGTTTCCTCCGTCATGCCAAGTCACCTTGATGGTCTTGCCGGCGGTCCGCTCTGTTCCCGGGAATTCGTAGTGAATACGCTCCGATTTCGGGAAGGTTTCTTTGGTTGGGTCGGGGCCCTCATAGAGCACGGTTTCCGGTGCGCTTAGGCCCAAGGCCCAGTAAATTGGGTCAATAATATGACAGCCCATGTCCCCGAGGGCTCCGGTTCCGAAGTCATACCAGCCCCGCCACTTGAAGGGATGGTAGACGCCGGGAGCAAAGGGGCGCTTGGGAGCGACTCCGAGCCAAAGATCCCACTGCAAGTCGTCGGGTGCAGCGGCGGAAGCGCCGGGGCGCTTGATTCCCTGAGGCCAGATGGGCCGGTTGGACCAGGCATGAGCGCACTTGATCTTGCCGATCATGCCTTTCTGCACGAGATTGACCAGAGTCCGGTAGCTGGTGCCACTGTGGTGCTGATTGCCCATCTGAGTGGCGACCCCGGCCCGAGCAGCTGCGGCCGTAACCTTGCGAGACTCGTAAACGGTTCGGGTCAGGGGTTTCTGAGTATAGCATCCGAGGCCCTGCTGGAGGGCGGTCATGGTAATCGGGGCGTGCATATGGTCAGGGGTCGAGACGGTGACCCCATCGAGAGTTTTTTCTTTCTCCAGCATGACCCGCCAGTCGGTGTAGCGCCGGGCCTGCGGCCATTTGCTGGCTGCGGCGGAAAATCCACCACGTTTGCCCCCCTTGGCTTGTTCCACATCGCAAAACGCGACAATGTTTCCATGTTTCGCAGCGCCGTTGGAATCGACCCAGCCCTTGCCCCCAACGCCTACTGCGGCAAGGTTGGGCACCTCGTTTGGAGATTCCTTGCCATAGGCGGAACCCGTAACCAGGGAGGCTGCGGATGCGGAGGTCAGGCCTCCAAGAAACGTGCGGCGCGCCATTTTGCTCATAAGTTGCGTTGTATCCGGTTCCTTCTTTTTGGCAAGTGTGCGCATTTGGACCGCATTCTGCCCGGAGGACTTGGTCCGGTTATTACGCGACTGGGACGGGGGGCCGGAGGCCTCCGGCGGGCGATATTGAGACTCTCCGAGACTGCCTCAACGAGGTCGCTCGCATGTCGGATGATGAACGCAGGGCTCTGTCGGAACGCGCCCGCCGGGTTGCTTATCAATTTGATCGTGATCGGGAGGTTCAGCGCGGCGTATTCTTAGTAGGAAATTTATGACAAGGAGGCCCCGGAAACGCCTTTAGCCCTTGTGTGAGTCCTACGACCGGGTTACCCCGAACTCGAAAATATTGCGGAGATTGGGCAAATAGCCCGCGACTCTACATTACAAGCTCAGACCAACTAAATTTATGAAGACTATCACACCCTCAGTTTTAGCATTGTTGCTGTTTGGAGGAGGAATTCCCCTCGTCAAAGCAGATCATCACGGGAATAAGTCTGGCGAGGAGCATCAACGGGCCAAGAAGGTCGACACACCCCTTCGTGGTGAGAAGAGAATCAGGGCTGCGGTGCAGGAAGGTAAGCTTTCAAAGGAAGAGGCCCGCAAACGGCTTGAGGGAATGCGGAAGGCTCAGGGGGCTGAGAAGCCGGGTGGCCGGACGCTCAGTGCTGAGGAATATCGTCGCGGTGAGGCGATGATCAAGGAGGCCGTCGAGGCGGGAAAAGTTACCAAGGAAGCAGCAGAAAAGCGGCTTGCGCAAATGCGCCGGATGGTCGGAGGCAAGGAAGCCGGGAGGGGGGAGCAGGATGCCGATACACCTTTGCGTGGTGAGAGGAAAATCAGAGACGCGGTAGCGGAAGGTAAGATCTCCAGGGAAGAGGCACGGAAGCGAATTGAAGGAATGCGTAAAGCGAATCCTGAGAAGAGGGCGCCGGAAGGAGGAGGACTTCGCATCGAGGACTACCGCCGGGGTGAGGCTCGGATCAAGGAAGCCGTCAAGGCGGGTAAAATTTCCAGAGAAGACGCAGAGAAGCGTCTGGGCGAGATGCGTAAGGCCGTCCGTGGGAAGGGAGAAGCGAAGAGACCCGAGGGTGAGGGCAAAAAGAACGACGGTGCCGCCAAGTTTCGTGCCATGGAAGAGGAGATCTGGGGAGCGGTTAAGGAGGGCAAGATGTCGAAGCAGGACGGCATGGCAAAACTTGAAGAGCTGAAGAAAAAAATGTTTGGGCCAGGAGAGAAGCAGGGTCGAGGAGACCAGGGGAAGAATGAGCGAGGAGGAAAGTTCCGGGCCATGGAGGAAGAAATCTGGGGAGCGGTTAAGGAGGGCAAGATGTCGAAGCGGGATGGCATGGCAAAACTTGAAGAGCTAAAGAAAAAAATGTTTGGAGGGAATGGAAAGCAGGGTCCTTCTGCGAAAAAGCGACCGGGTGGAGAAGGGGAAGATCTTAAACGTGCGATGAAGGATCTGAAGCCGCCCCCACACGCGCACAAGCGACCGGGTGGAGAAGGGGAAGATCTAAGACGCGCTATGGAGGCTCTGAAACGTGAGAACGCGGAACTTCGGAAGCGCCTCGGAAAGGGCCGCTAGAGCCGTCATTTTGATGGCAGGCAGGGCGTGGGCTTTTTACGGATGTTTGCGGAACTGATGGCTTCCTGCCGTTAATCACCCAGAATTAGGGCTGCCCATCATGAGAATTCTGATCCCAGCATGTGTGTTCCTCCTAGGGAGCTGTTTCGCTACTGGGGCGCCGGCGAAGGTGGGGCATCCTTCCTTCCTGAGCCCCCACTCCAAGCCGGTTGCACTCAACGGGCACTACGTGTTTGTTGCTAATACCCCCGCCGACACGGTTGACGTGATTGATCGGAGG